>OFMU01000045.1_pt1 | contig 110703 bp, 103 predicted proteins | sample 1541861 | NCBI WGS metagenome assembly OFMU01 (sample SAMN04209238, study PRJEB22552) | human gut metagenome | biome: gut; material: feces | host: Homo sapiens | place: USA: Oklahoma
TCCTTGTTCTGCTCCTGTGTTTTCTTCGTATAAATACTCTTGCCATCCCATGCAGAGCCACTCCAAGTATTGCCGGATAAGGATTTCTTCATGCCAAAGCAGTTATTGGCATTCTGTGCAAGTTCACTTTTTCCATATCCGCTCTCAAGAATAAACTGTGCTGCAGAGACAGATGCAAGTACACCACCTGATTTCATATCCTTTCGACATAATTCTCCGATTTTCGACACGGCATCCTTTTCGGAAAGTCCTGCAAACACTGTAGCTTGTGTTCCATTACTTGGAGCAGATGATCCACCCATCTTAGCTTTGACATCCTTGCGAAATCCATCCATTGTGTAACTCATACCCAGACCGCTCCAAAGATGCTCCGGGTCACCATGGTTTGATGCGATGCCTCTCGCATGACCTTCTCTATGGGATACAATCACACCATCTGCTAACGGATTAAGTCCAAACTTCTCACATAGCATAGCAAATAACTCTACTGCTGTATTATAAGTTCTTGCAGCACACGCTTTTGCCTCTGCCATATCAGAACAGGTAAAAGAAGAGCCTGTCGTATACTTGATACAAGCAGGTTCACACATTTCCACACCGATATGAGTATCATTTGATGAGCCTCCACCATGCCAACCCCTGTGGTTCCACGGAAGTGTCTGATAAGCCGTTCCGTCTAAAGCATCAATAAAACCATGCACACAGGCACGGTCATAAGATGCCTGATTCCAGCTGTTTATAAATGCAGATGCCCTTGGCTGTGGGCATCCAACTGAGTGTAACATAAGTCCTTTGACTGTAATCTTTCTCCCTGCTTTATAACAAGGATTGTTTGTTAAAAAATGCTGTACTAAATTCATGTTAATCCTCCTTCTCGTCATCTGTTCCATCCGCACAGTCATGTAGCTGTGCAAGGATATCCTTTAGTTTCTGTGGGATTGGAAGTCCCAAATGTCCTGCGTTCTCAAGCAGACTCACACCTTCATTAGAGATATAAAAGAAAATGACTGCCGTTCTAAGTACACTGCCTGTACCAATCACCTGAACATCTAAGATGTTGGCAATTCCTACAAGCAAGAAAATAAGTACCTTACGGCAGATTCCTCGAAATCCAACCTCACTGGATAAGGTGTGGTCACTCACTGCACACATCACACCTGTGATATAGTCGATTACCACAAAGGCGATAAGTGCAAAAAGCAAACCATCACATCCTCCCAAGAACCATCCGAGCCAACCTCCGATGGCTGTAAAAACCAACTGAATCATGTTCCAAAATTCCTTCATAATGAGTTCCTCCATTTCTAAAAATTTGTATGAAAAAAGCAGATGCCCGAAATGGGAATCTGCCTGTTTCCTAAGTTATTCCTTTGTTTCTGTTAATGTGTATGTGATTTTCATCGTCTTATCCGCTGTCTTAATTACGGGAGTTCCAAGATTATTGATGGTGGCAAGATACGGTGTATATAAGAAAAGTTCCTTGTAATTCCTATACTCGCTATATCGATACACCCACTCTCTGAGCATATAGGTCTTATATCTTGCCATCTGACTGATTCCCCATGCACAATAGCTTTGATGACCGATACCATTGATTTTCTGCATTGGTTTTCCATCCTCAAAATACCACCCGTTGATAACAATATCATCATCAACGATATAGGTATACTCGTTGCTGCTGTTATAAGTCCAATCAGAAATTCTCTCTAAGTTTGCCACATTAGTAGTATCCAATCGATACAGCTTACTATTATCACTTGATACACATATCAGCCATTTTCCACTCATACCAATACTGTAAAAATCACTTACCCCACTTGGTACAGCAATCTTCTGCGTGGTACACTTTCCATCCTCAATCTTGTCCATATAGAACTCGTAGCCGACATGATTAAACTGTTCCGCATTATAGGAAATATGTGAATACTTCTGATTTGTCTTTCTTGCAATTGCATACCAACATCCATCTGCTCCATGAAAGAAATGTGACCTTACATTGGCATTATCTTCGGAAGGGCAATCATACTCTCCTTTTGACGGAGACCCCGTTCTATGAATCCAATAGGGATAATGTCCCAAATCAATCTCCACAGTTTCTGATGCCGTAAAAGCCTTCTGTGAAATTAAATTCTCAACAAGACCTGCATGAAGATACTCTTCCGGGATCTTCTTTAAAATAGCAGTTTTCGAATTATTCCTTGTAATTAGTTCTAAACGATATCCCTCTTTGATGAAGGTTCTCTTGTTTTGTCTGTAACTTTCATCGTCATAAGATGAATTCTGAGAAGAATATGTTCCCAATCGTATCAGATAATTATTTCCATTCTCCTGTCCGATTCCTGCAATCCTATTTGTTAGAGCAATGGCTGATATTGTTCCATTTGCCTGTGAAGTTGCAAAGTCCCACACATACTTAAAGCCACCATCCACATATTTGCTCTCCGTAAGATTTCTGCTGCCTCTTCTAACATCAGTAGTATTATTGGCATCACTTGATGCGTAGCCAATCAGCGGATTTGAAAATGGAGCATAGATATTGTCTACTCGCTCTTCCAATGGATCTTGATATAAAAGAATGCCGCCTGTTAGCTTATCAATAATGGGCATCATCCATTTTTCTCCATTCTGACCATCAAATGAGGTATTGTCATAAAGTATACCGAGGATATTTGTATTAAAGATATCTGTGAGTGCCTCTGTTACCATATTATTATCTTCGTAAACTTCCTTTTCGCCTGTATGCACATCCGTTAATTCAATTACTGTTTTTCCTTTTAACATCGCTATTCCTCCGTATTCAAATAATCTGTGATTACATTGTTGATGTAGCCATCTGCACCACTAAGCACAAATCTGTATTTCAACATTCCAGTAGTTGCTTTCTCTGCCCAGGCATCAGAACTGATTCCCTCAAGTGCTGCCTTGGACATTCCAGATGTTTCTTCTGTAAATTTAACCCAATTATTATTTACATAGCCAAACCAGTTCTCTCCATCATCAAATGACACAGCAAACAGGCATTTCTCATCACAGTCACAAGTGACCTTCTCAATGCCAAGAATACTATAATCTGACATATTTATATTTTCTGAATAAAGCACTTGTGGTTTTGGCACTGCCTTGTACTTTAAATTCATATCTGGGAATCGGTTCATTGAATCATGCCAATAAAGAATCGTAGGATTTTTAAGTCCTATCAGCATATTCCCATCCGGCAAATCTGGGATTCCATAGGTTTCAAACACCTCTGCAGTAAGTTCTGTCTCTTCAATTGGTGTAAGTTCTTCTTCCACTATTGTGTAATAAATCCCTTCATCATCTTTAAACAGATATCTTCTGTTATATGGATCTAGGAATGAAGGCGTTAGATCCGAAAGTTCATAATCGTTTCCTACATCATCTTTATGTAAGAATGTGACTACTTTTCCCTTTGCTATCGAGAATGAGATATTCTTGGATTTTGTATAAAGCACACACTCGCCAAGGTTTGATGGATTGCTTGGTGCTTCAACGATATTTAAGACAATATCTCCTGTATCAAAAAAGACTGCATCCCAGACCAATCTGGTACTGTCATTAAAACTGCCGTGGACATTATAGCCTTCCCATCGAATTCGGAAGAACTTGTAGTTTGAAAGCAGCGTTCCTTCTTCTCTCCTTAATGTAAAAACATCTGCATCCCTTCTGCTGATTCTCAATTGTTCCGCATTCTGTCCCATTCCAATCCATGTGTTTCCACTGACAAAGAATGTATTTGCTGTTGTTTCTCTAAACTTGAACCAATCGACTCCGACAACGGTATCCGTGCCATCATCGTTTTGGCTGTTATTTCTTATAATCTGCATATTATCTACAGATTCAAAGATGTCCCCAATCATTACATAATCAGCCATTTCGCACCTCCAATTCTTCTATTTTTTCAAACGCATCCAACCCAAGTTCAAAAGATGCCATTAAACCTTTATCCATCTCTTCCACTGCACCAGCAATCCTATCAGTGAAGGAAGATTCCAGTATTATCTTTTCTTCCACCAACTTACTGTATTTGGTGTTTGCGATAGTCTTGGCTTTTAGCTTATGCTTATTTACAAATGGCGCTGTCACAAATGGCAGGATTTCTACTTCTGTGAGTTCCTGGAATGGTTCTGTCTGAATAGTCAGTGAAATTGCTCTGCCTCTATCCACCATCACGATATCTCCACCAGAGAGACTATAGTTCTTTCGCAGCTTAAACTGCGAATCATCCTCCACATAGGCTCTCGCATACACCATTTTGTCTTTGTCCGCTGTTTCAATCACATCTCGTACAATCGGAACGAAGAACGAAATATTATCATAAAGTTCTGGAATCATAAGACCTCTCATTGTGATGGATTCCATGTTCTGCGTGATGCCTTCTTTCTTTGGTGTTATAAGTGCAGCCGTAACATGATCGTGAAGAATATTTGTACGAAGACCAGAAAGTTCAATCAGCTTGATTTCCTCATCTACAGTAATTCGACCATCCCATCTCTCCTGCGCACCAAGCCCCTGTCCTGAAATAGTGGCCATAGCATTTTGTGGTTCAATGGCTGCCGTACCATTTGAAAGTTCTATCAAAACCTCAAATGTATGGAGTTCATTAGTCTCCATCTCGATGATAGGATAATACAAATTCAGCAGATGCTTTCCCGAGAGCCACGTTTCTGTCGGATGAAACTGCTCCACCTCTTTTCCGTCAAGCACATAATAAGCTGTAAGAACTGTCTTTCCATCCTCATTCCAATTGACCGGCAATGAGATAACTTTGCTCTCATCACCAATTTCAAGGGTAGTTTCTGCTTTTATATTTCTTGCCACTGACTTTGATTTCACATCAAGAATGACTTCTCCATGAAATTCTGCATTTGTCTCATCTCCAGATGCAAATTCAATATTGATGATGGATGTCTTTTCTGCTGCAAGGTCTATTTTCAAAGCATTTACATAAGTATAGATGCTTAACTTATTCTCATTGATGGAACTCTCAAGACCTGCGATATTTTTATCATTCTTGCTCTTAGCATTGGCAAGCCTTGGATTTTTACCCACACACTTGATGGTCTGCTTTCCGTTGATCTTCGTATTGATGGATGTGATTGCAGACCTCTTGGATTCGTCTGCATGACCGCCAGTGAACTTAATAACATCTCCAAGGTCAAGTGCAGGATCACCAATCGTATCTGATTCAAATGGCACATAATTTACAACCGTAATAGCCGTCAGAATGTTATTAATGATTTGCTTTCTCTTTTCCTCTAATCCAAACTGTAAAAGAGGATTAACACCAAGGTTCATTGTCAGTCCATCGTCTGGCTTTACCGAATAATACTCTGCTATTTCCGTCTTTTTATTTGTGGAACTGACTGCCGTATATCTTGTAACAAAATCAGAAAAGCTACTTGTATATCTGTGTCTGCTATCTACTACTTTGTTTTCGTTGGCCCCATAAGGAATGAGTCGCAGCTTTCCCTCTCTGTCAATAAAAGAAAAACAGCCAAGTGCCTGGGCAAGATAATATAAAAAATCCCTCCATGTTTCGATATCATTCTCTTGATAAATACCAAGAAGCTCTGCACCATTAGTGAGTGCTTCAATCTCTGCTTTTGTCTGTGCGAGTTCCACATGGCAGGCTTTGGAAAGCAGTGATAGGAAGTCATAAGGAAATGCGCTTGATAAACCTTTATTGAAATTCTTTTCAAGATTGAGCATTGCATCATAGGCCTTAAGTTCTAGTGTCTTAATCTTTCTGTTTGCCTCTGCCACATAGAACACACCCATCGGCACTTCCTCATAGGTATTATCCTCTACTTCTAAGTGGAAGGACAACGTAATCTTGGCATCCTCTAAGCTGTATCTGTCAACATTTGAAAACAAGGATATGCCCAGTTCTGCAGCATATACCGAACCTAGTTCTATCTCAGAAGAACCTGAACACTGTCTGCTGATATACCCAGAGCCCTTCACGATATCTTTATTGTCAAATAAATATTCTTTTCCTTGCTTGGTTGTGATTTTTCCCGTCCAAAAGAATGAACGAGACGATTCACTTATCGCTTTTTTGTATTCTTTTGAAACTGGATACATCTCTGCCTCCTCTAAAATTCATTCAAAGTAAAAGATACTGACCAAAGTCCCTTATAGCTTGTATCCTTTTCAAGTTTTGCCTTATAGCCGTCAATATACATTTCTGTTTTCTTTAATTCCAAATCTTCTGTATCAAAATACTCCACAGCAATCTTTGGTTTCTTGCTGTAGGCTGTTAAGATTTTTAGCCACTTCGGAGAAACAGAAAAAGAGACAGAAATGGAAACCACTCCTGCCCTTATCACATCTCTTTGTGTTGTTCCTGCCTCTGTTTCTCCCGATGAGTCTGCCTCTACCGAAGACAGATCCACATCATAGGAATTAGGCAGAGGCAGATTTAAGTCATCAAATTTCAAATATTGAATATGTGCCATCCTATCTGCCTCCACTTCTTAGATTTGCTCTTTGCTGTGCTGTTACAATAACTTCATCAAGTTGTGTGCCACCAAGATAAACAGGTATTACGATATCTCCACCAGGTTCATTCATGCCACGCATCATATCTCGAATCGCACTGATCAGATTTGAGCCGTCCTCAGAACTGCCATTGCTGGTTCCGTTTGTTAGTAATTGCTGGCTTTTCTCTGCCTGCGGATTCAGTACCATATCCGATGCAACACCTTTGACCGCCTTTGCCACCATATCTTTATTCTGTTCAATTCCTTTTGCAAGACCACTCATAAAGTCAGGCATCCAGGATTCGTATTCTGTAAGAGGGCCTTCATCCGGAACCGAAAAGTGCAGGAAAGATTTAATCTTGTCTGCTACACCCTTTACGGCATCACCGACTGCTCCAATGCAAGATTTGATACCATTGACAATTCCCATAACTAAATCCTTACCCCAGGTAAATGCCTGTGAAGCAAGTCCCGTTATATGACTCTTCACATTAGAAAATCCATTTTTGACTGCATTTAATACATTTGTCATCGCACCCTTTACGGCATTTACAATTCCGTTGAATACCGATGTTACTGCTCCCTTTATAGCATTAAGCAAAGTTGAAACAGTTGATTTTATAGTATTCCAGATAGTTGATATCGTGGATTTGATGGTATTCATTATCGTGGTAATGGAATTCTTAACAGCAGTAAAATCTCCCGTAATCAGAGCCTTAATTCCACTAACCACCGCTTGGATGATTGTCTTGATGGCATTCCAAACAGTTGTAAATATCGTCTGTATTGCTGTCATTACTGTAGTAATTACTGTCTTTATCGTATTCCACACCGTTGTAACCACAGTCTGAATAATCGTAAGAACCGTCTGGATAATGGTCTTGTAGATATTAAAGTAGGTAGTCACAATCGTCTTGATAACTTCAAAAACTGTCTGGAACACTAACTTGATGGCATTCCATACCGTCTCAATGATTGTCTTAATCAGATTGATGACTGTTTCAATGATGGTTTTATACACATTAAAGTACGTCACTACCAGGGTCTTAATAACCTCAAACACCGTCTGGAATATCAGTTTAATCGCATCCCACACTGCCTGGAAGAACGCCTTTATAGCATTCCAAACAGTAATTGCCACCTGCTTTACATTTTCCCAAAGGTCAATCCAAAATTGTCTAAAGTCCTCATTCGTATTCCACAGATAAATAAATGCCGCCACCAGTGCAGTAATCGCTGCAATAATTAAAACAATCGGATTTGCAAGCATCGTTGCATTCAGTGCCGCAAAAGCTGTCTTAACTGCTGTGATTGCTCCTGAAACAGCAGGTGCAAGTGTCATAATTGTTCCAACTGCAGAAATAACTTTTCCTATGATAATAAGTACAGGTCCAAGTGCTCCGACAATCAGTGCAATCGTTACAATGACCTTCTTTGTCCCCTCGTCCATAGAATTCAGCCAGTCCACAAACTTCTGAACCCAACCAACAATTGATTTTAATGCCGGCATTAAAAGTTCACCAAAAGAAATAGCCAGCCCTTCAAGAGCTGACTTTAATATGGTTAACTGTCCCTGCAGGTTATCAAGCTGTGTGTCTGCCATCTGCTGTGCCGCTCCACCACTGTTTGTTATGGAACTCTGCAAATCATCCCAGGACTTACCTGTATTTGCAAGCAGAGCATTTGCAGCTGCAAGGTCTGTCTTATTAAAAATCTTGCTGATGAGATTATCCTTCTCCGCAGAAGTCATACCATCCATTGATGTATTCAAATCTCCAAGGATATCATTCATAGAACGCATATTTCCCTGTGAGTCATAAACCTGTACCCCAAGGGACTCCATTGCATCAGCCGCTTTATCCGTAGGGTTCTGCAAGGAAAGAATAATATTTCGAAGATGAGTACCACCCTCTGCACCTTTGATACCATTGTTGGCAAGAATACCAAGAGCAGTATTCAATTCTGCAGTTCCGCCTTTGACGGACTTAGCTGTCGCACCAATGGTAAGAATACCCTCTCCAAGCTGTGCAACAGAAGTATTGGTTGTTGATGCAGTCTTTGCCATCTGGTCAACCATCGTTCCTGCTTCGTCTACACCCATTCCAAGGGCAGACATGGCATCTGTTACCATATCCGATGCAGAAGCAAGATCAATACCACCAGCCGCTGCAAGGTTTAATACCGTAGGAAGTGTATTGCACATCTGCTCCGTGTTATATCCGGCAAGTGCAAGATAATTAAGAGCCTGGGAACACTCTGTAGCAGAGAAAGCAGTTTCACTGCCCATCTTCTTTGCAAGATTTCCAAGTGTCTCCATCGTATTGACCGATTGGCCGTTAACCGTAGACATGGAATCCTTGGTGATACCCATTGTAGCCTGTACCTGGGACATGGAACTTTCAAAATCGGCCGCTGTCTTTAATGACGCACCACCAAGTGCTGTTACCGCTGCCGTTGCCGGAAGTAACTTCTGTCCGACATTTGAGATATTATCTCCAGTTGTTTTTAGCTTTTCTCCAGCAGATGCAATTTTCTGCATCGCTGTTGCAGATTGATTTGCCTGCGTTTCTAATTTCTTTAGATCCTGCTCTGTTTCAATAATCTCCCTTTGCAGTGCATCATACTGTTCCTGGGAAATCTCTCCATTGGCAAGTGCTGTATTTGCTTGCTCAGCTGCTGTTTTCAGTGTTGCCAGTTTTTCTTTGGTTTCACCCACAGCCTCTGCAAGCAATTTATGTTTTTGAGCAAGCAGTTCTGTATTGCCCGGATCTAGTTTTAACAGCTTGTCTACATCCTTTAACTGCTGCTGTGTACTTTTAATCTGTCCGTTGACACCCTTTAAGGCAGTCTGAAGTTTGGTGGTATCGCCGCCAATCTCGACAGTAATACCCTTTATTCGATTTGCCACGGCAAATACCTCCTCTCGTAAAAATAAGCATTAAAAAAGCCCGGATTTCTCCAGGCAATGTTGGGAATAAATTAAAAAAGTTGGGAATAAATTTTATCCCACGAAAAAAGCACCAACCATTGCTGATTGATGCCTTGCATTTGCTATTTAGTTATTATCGATAACCGGAAGTGCCGATTGAGTTTATTTCAATTCTGCCTCGATTTCTTCTATCGTTGGCATACTTCCCTTAAATTCCTCTGGAACAAGTTTTGATAATTCATAACTCGAAATTCCCAGTGGTTGACTGGTTGATTCCAATGCATACTGTGCTTCAACCTTATCCATATCCTTACAAACCAATAATCCCAACGTAGGATTATCTGCTTCTGTTTTTAACTGATGATTTACTGCAACTACATATGTGCCTAGCTGACCTGCGTATGAAGAATCAAATTTACCAGTTTTTATTTCAACAACCACATAGCAATGCCTTTGTGTATTGTAAAATAACATGTCTATAAATTTTTCAACTTCACCAACCTCTATGCGAACTTCTCGTCCCATATATGCAAAACCTGTGCCTAGCTCCATAAGGAAGTTGTTCACTTTATTTATAAGTGCATCCTTTAGTTCTTTCTCATCATATCTTTCACGCAATGTCAAGAAATCAAAATTATATGGATCTTTTGTTATGGCCTGTGCTAAATCACTTTGATCCGATGGAAGTGTAGCAGTAAAGTTTGTGATTGCCTTACCTTGTCTTTCAAATAAATCCGTTCCTAAGAAATTCAGCAATACATCTCTCGACCAATTGTTTTCAATTGTCTTTTTTACATAAAACAAAGCCTTTTCTGTATTGCCCTTACACTTATCAAGGATTAATTTATTATGTCCCCACGGAATTCTAAAGATGAGTTTCAAATCATCCCCAACTTGGGGATAATTCTTCTGACCATTCAATTCATCCTCAACCTGGGGATAATTTTCTGCTTCTGGATACAACTCATAAAAATATCTCATATATCTTAAGTTTGTTGGAGAAAAAGATTTTACATCCGGCAAGATTGTTTTTAAATCATCACTTACAGTTTTGTAAAATCCTGATCCATATCCATATTGGTCACTCATAGAAGAAATTCCTTTACCAAGCTTCCAATAAAAATGCAGCATTTCTTCGTTTATCTTTACTGCTGCTCGAATCTGACTTTTTTTAAAGTCATTGGATATTTCTGTTATCCAATTCTTATATTCGTTGTCAGTATTTATCAGATTTCCCATATTCAAGCCTCTTTCCAAATTGTGTCACCGATGGTGTCACAATTATAATAACCTTATATCAATAAAACACACCTGTAAATCAATCAAAAAAATGATTTTTTTCACGGAACTAACCAAAGTTCCATGAAGATTATTATACTATGAAAATGTGAATTTTTCTACTATCAAAAACGGTCATAATCCTCCTGAGTCGCAACTGTATTATAATTCCAATCATCATTGCTGCTTTCTGCATACATATCATTGACCATTCCTATCGTGAGTAAATCAAGGTCACGGATGGAGATACCAAGCTGTACGCATCTAAGCAGAAATAATGGTGTTGTCATCGGTCTGTCAACCCGGCGAGGTTTTTTTTAGCAGTTACATCTGTCTGAACATTTAGTCCCCATAACTCGATGAGTTTCGGAAGTACCTGGTAAATGGAGAATGTATTAAATTCATCCAACCACTCCTCCGGGGTATCAGGAATTGTGCTGTCTGCGTGTTTGGCCATGATATAGGCAATGTTCTCAAACATTTCAAGAGAAAAAGTATCAAGTGTTGAACCTTCCTCTGAGTTCTTATCAATTGCCTTTTCCAGTGCTGACAAATCCTTATAAATATCTCTGTGAAACTTAATTCTATAAATTCTCGGAATGGCGGCAGAGGCCCTGAAAAGAACCTCTTTGCCGTCAATCTCGATTTTTCTTGTCATTCCCATTTATCATGCCCTCCTTACTTCGATGTGCTTGCCTGTGATGCTGCTTTTTCTGCTGTCGCCTGTGGCATATACACGGCCTTATACCAGTTCTGATATGTAGCATCCGTTGTGTCATCTCCAGTCTTAGCCTTTACATATCCGTTTGCAAGTGGAGTTGCTTTCAGTGAAAGTGTTTCTGTCTGTACCTCGATTTCATCTTCATTTGTCTGAGACTCAATGCTTGGACGAGATGCAGCACACTTATACATGACATGACGAATCTTCTTAATATCGCCATCAAACTCAAACATCAGTGCAAAATTAGCAGTTTCTACATTTGCATTTTCCACAAGCACTTTATTGGAATCCAATTCTTCCTTTAAGACATCCACACGGAATGACTCTGGAACCATTGCAATCTCAAGATCACCTTCATAACCCATATTGTTGGAAATGGTGTAATAAGCATATCCATCTGCATAAAAGTTACTTGGCTCGCCATTTGCATCAAGTCCGATGGATACAGCACCTGGAATAGGTACCGGAGTTCCGTATGAAACCGTGTCGTCTTCTGCAATGGAAAGCAAAGCATAATGTACATTCTTTAGGTTGTACTTGACCTTATTTTTCTTGTTATTTCCCATAACAAACCTTCCTTTCTCAAGCTATTTCAAATGAAAACAGGACTTCATACAGCTTTTCTGATTCAATCCATGTTTCCGACTGTGTATAAAAAATACCGTGGCTATCAAGCACGGCAGTTACTTTTTCTTCCACAGATAAGTCTTTCCTATCTGTATAAAGTTCAATTCTTACTTCGTTTGTCTTATAATACACTCTTCCGTCTGCTGCAAAGTTATCAGTACCGGGAATAAGATAACAGATAAACGGAGGGTCTGGACTTTCCCCTTCTGCGAAATGATCATAAGCAAAAGGGATGCCCATTTCTTCAATGATTTGTATCAATTCATCCATAGCCTACCTCAATGCTTTCTCGATTTCTCGCTCCAATGTTTCCACGCCACGCTCCTCGGCAGGTGCAATGTGTGGCTGTGCCTTGGTTCTTCCACCGCCACGTTTGGCGTGACCAAACTCCAATAAATGTGCTAACTGATATTTGCTTGGAGAATACACCGTAACCTCAAGAGAATTTGATGTCTCTTTTGTGGTTTTGGTTGTCCAGCTCTTTGCATATTTTCCAGTATCCTTTGGAGCGGCACTCTGAATATCTTTCTTCACGGAAGTACCTGCTTTTTTCACAGCTGCTTTCATATCATCCGTGGCCATATCTGCGTATTCAGTCAGTCCCTTCATGATTTCCGCAGCAAGCTGGTCGATTTTGATTGTATTTCCCATCACTACCTCCTTACTCTCTGGCACTTAAACTTCACGGATTTTCTCTTATAGTTCATGTGGTCAACGGAGAGAATATTATAGATAGTTTCATTAAAAATAATGCGATATCCCGTACTTTCAATCTTTGACACCAATCGACAATATCTCACAGAAAAACTGATGTCAGAGTCATCAACCACAAGTCCTGCTACAGTCTTTTCTGTTCCACCCTCACCACTTACTGTGGCGTGGCAGGAATAATAATCCTCCCAGGTATTTATGTGATTTCCGATTTTATCTGTCTGAACCGCATTCTTTTGAAACAGTATCTTCACATTCATCAGTGCAATATCCACCTAAAACACCTCCCGTCTGTTCCCAAATAAGAGGGAACGAAGAGTAAGTGTTAAAGTGTGGTGGTCTGCATCCTCACGATGCTCATACAGATAGGCTGTGGCATACATGACTGCGGTCTTTGTATAATGGTCAGTTTTGTAAGACTCCAGACTATCAACTCTCACAATGTCCATAACCATTTTTTCTGCTGCTCCTTCCAAATTTCGGATAACAGCATCGTCATCATCAAAGTCCACTTTCAGATACTCTTTCATTTTCTTAAGTGATATTAGCATTCGTGCCACCACCTTTCATAAATCAAGGGAGCAACGATTCGTTACCCCCTCTGTCTTACTTAGATGCAGTTCCTGCCTTCATCTGAAGAACCTTGATTGCTTCTGGAAGTACAAGCTTACCGTCCACTCTCTTAGATGCGAGGAATCCTACCTGTCCTAAATCGGCATATCTTTCATTGAGTCTCTTGAATGTAATGCCCTGGCGGTCACCAATCCAGTAGTAGGAAAGATCCCCGAAAAGAACAGTCTTTGCACCCGCTGCAATCTCAGGAGCATAAGCACTTGTTACAATCTTCTTGCCAAGAAGTGTATCTGTCTCTCCTTCTCTAAGGCCCGGCTGCCATAAGAACTGTCCGTTATTGTCCTTAAGCTTTCTGATTTCACGGACTGTAGAATCATTAAGTACCCAGATAGCATTCTTACGATATGGAGACTTAAGGCTGTAAAAAAGATCGATAATCTCATCTGCAGTAATTGCTGTCGCACTTGCCGCCTTAACTCCGATATCTGCACCACCTGCAGAATGAAGAATACCTGTAGGTTTCTTCACACCATCACCGATAAGGAACGCCTCCTCTTCCTTGCTTCCGATACGTCTTGCAAATTCCTCTCTGAAATATGTCTCCAAGTCAAAAGCAGAGTCATTAAGAAGTTCCTCGGATACCTTCACGATAGTACCAACCTTATGAGCATCAATCTGCTCCTGTCCGAATACATCATCGCTGTCCCCATAAGAACCACCCTCATCAATCCAGTTTGCAACACCCTTTGTAGCAACTACCGGAATCTTGTGAACCCCATTGGAAGTTGTAATTACATGGGAATGCTCACGAATCACATTGTCTGCTTCAAGTGCCTGGATTAAAGTACGCTCAAATTCATCCGGTACAAGATAGCCACCTTCTGAATCAACACCCTCTGAAAGTGCATTACGAACCTTGTAAGATACACCATCCTTGGCACGAACCTGGTTCCAAAATGCTTCCTTGTAAGCATCAGAAGCTCTGCCTGCCTTTGTATCCTTCTTATTGTTATCAGGCTTCGCAGTAAGAGGAGTGGCTGTTGGTGCGTTCATCTCACGCTCCATTGCATCAATTCTCTCCTGTCTGTCGATTTCTCTTCCGAGATCAACAATCTCCTGCTCCATTCTTTCATAGGTCTGTGTGTCCTCTGCTGAAAGAATACCCTTCTCGTTTCTGTGGGAATCTAAGAATGCCTTAGTCTGCTCCCATGTCTTTGCTCTCTGTGCGCGTAATTCATTAATCTTACTCATTATAAATTCCTCCTTAAGGTTTGATTAGATTGAGCCTTTTTTCAAGCTCATCAACTTTAGTTCCATTTGTTTCAGGCTCTTTTATTTCCCGTTTTGCGGGAATCTCTGCTGCCTTTGCAGGTGTCATATTCTTAGGCTCCGGTTTGAAATGAGTCATCAGCTTATTCATAAGCCTTGTTTCCGTCTCTTTTCCAGAAAATAAATATGCTTCGCTGCTGTCTGCACTTCTCTTTTCATCCGCAAGGATGTCATCTGCAAACCCAAGCTCTACCGCTTTGTTTGCATTCATCCAGGTTTCTGCATCCATAAGATGTGACAGTTTAGAACGGGATAACCCCGTCTTAATCTCATAGGCATTGATAATGCTTTCTTTTACTTCATCAAGCATCTCGATTGCCTTTTCCATATCTGCATGATTTCCAAATGCTCCCGTCATTGGATTGTGGATCATAATCAATGCTGTCGGTGCCATAAGGACAGTCGTTCCTGCCATCGCAATGACAGATGCGGCGCTGGCTGCAATACCATCAATCTTGACTGTTATCTCTCCCTCGTAATCCATCAGCATGGAATAAATCTGACTCGCAGCAATGCAGTCACCACCTGGCGAGTTGATCCAAACAGTAACGGGTCCATTTCCTGCAAAAAGTTCATCTCGAAACATCTGTGGTGTCACATCATCGTCAAACCATGATACTTCTGCGATGGTTCCATACAGTTCAAGCACTCGTTCCTTGCTGTCTTCTGTTTCTTGCTGGTTTATCCAGTTCCAGAACTTCTTCTGTTTCTTCATCTGCGTCCTCCTTCTTTTCTGTATTTGCATAAGCTGCACCGGCTTTCTCAAGCGGCAGCATATTGCCGTTTACCAAGTACAAATCTCCACCAAGCTCCACTGGGATTCTATCCAAATCCTCAAGCTGTCTGATATCATTTGCGCTCATCCAGCCATTCTGTCTGGCTGTTGCATAACCGTTCATACGGCTTGCATAATCTCCTCTAAGCAGTCCCTCAACATTCAATTTAAAGAAATAAGTACTTTTTTCTTCTTCAGATAGGAGTGCACGAAACAGTGACTGCTCCCATCTGATAACCCAAGGGTCAAGCGTGTATTTCACAAACTCAAGTGACTGCTGCTCAATATTAGAAAAGCTCGACTTCTCAAGGTCACCCACCATGTGAGGCGGAACCCTGAAAATTCGAGCAATTTCGTTAATCTGAAATTTCCTTGTTTCCAAAAACTGTGCTTCATTTGGAGAAATGGATATCGGTGTATATTTAAGTCCTTCCTCAAGGACTGCCACTTTATGGCTGTTGGAACTTCCACCAAAGGCAGCATTCCAACTGTCTCTGACCTTGCTTGGATCTTTGATTGTGCCGGGATGCTCAAGCACTCCACTAGGTGCTGCACCATTGGCATAAAACTTTGACCCGTATTCCTCTGCTGCTATTGCAAGACCTATGGCGTTTTTCGCCATTGCAATTGGGGAATAACCAACAAGTCCGTCAAACCCAAGTCCAGGAACATGAAGAATATCTGATGCATCCAGGTACACCGTTGTTCCATCCATAGTCGGTGCATCTTCCGTAATCTTCGTATATTTGTAATAGAGCGTTCCCTTATTGTCACGCTCCACACTCATTCGGTCTGGCATAAGCGGATACAGCGCAATCACCTCTCCCTTGCCATTACGGATAATCTGTGCGTAAGCATTGCCCCACAGCAAAAGGTGTGTCATCAGCGTTTCCCGGAATACAAAAGATGTCATTTCCGGATTTGGCTCATCGTGAAGCAGCTTATACAGTGGGTGACTTAGTGCCTTTTCTTTGCCGCCATCTTCATTGTATCTGTATACATTCAGCGGCAGACTGGCTATTGCTTCTGAAAGAATACGCACACAGGAGTAAACCGCTGTCATCTGCATGGCACTTCGTTCATTTACTCTCTTGCCGGATGATGAACTTCCCATAAAAAAGCTGTATGCACTGCCCGATGTACGATTACTTGGTGCATCTCTCGACTTAAATATTCCACTTAAAATTCCCATATGATTTCATCTCCTTTTTTCAGCCAACTGGCTGTATGTTTTTATTGACAGTTACATCCACTTGGTTGTATAATTTTATACAGCCAGTTGGCTGAATATACATACAAGCGAGGTACCCATTATGGAATTTGAAAGTTTAGCCGGATATGTTATGACTCATTTCGATACAAAAAGTATTCTGCGTGAAAAACGAGTAGTTCTTGGTCTTACGCAAAAACAGATTGCTGAAAGAGCAAAGATTCCACTACAAAGCTATCAGCGTTTTGAAAGCGGAGAACGTAACATCAAAACCGCATCATTTCAAATGGCTTGTCGTGTCATTGAAGCATTGGAAATGAATATTTCTGACTTCTACCATAACGAGTATGCCTTTGGAGAAGAAATTGTATCCTCTCCAGAAGGCCTTCGTTACAAAAAGACAGGAAAACTAATCAATGACGATGTCACAGACTAAATAAAGAGAATGCCTCGGCGGTCATAAACAGACTCCGTATTGACATTCCCACATCTGATTGCGCGGTCAAGTCCCATAATAGTGGCAACTGCTCCATCAATCTTCTCTGTTGATTTTTCCTTGTCAGCTTTAATGTTTCCTGCAGGATCAGTGCGAATAAAAATGTTATCCATCATCCACCGAAGAACCGGATGTCCTCCGTGAGCTAGTTTCTGCTCCAATGTCAGTTTCATCAGTTCTTTGGTCGGTGGTGACATATCCTTAAATCCCTGTCCAAATGGAACCACTGTAAATCCCATTCCCTCCAGGTTCTGTACCATCTGAACTGCTCCCCATCTGTCAAATGCAATTTCCTTGATGTTATATTTTTCTCCAAGCCCCTCAATGAACTTTTCAATATATCCATAATGAACTACATTGCCCTCTGTGGTTTCAAGAAAGCCCTGTCTCTCCCACACATCGTATGGAACATGATCACGTCTTACTCGAAGTTCCAAGGTATCTTCCGGTATCCAAAAATAAGGAAGGATGTCATATTTATCATCTTCATCCATTGGTGGAAATACCAAAACAAATGATGTAATATCCGTAGTGCTTGAAAGGTCAAGTCCTCCATAACAAACACGTCCTTCCAAATCTTCTGCATCCACTTTGAAATTGCATTTATCCCACTTATCCATTGGCATCCAACGAACTGCCTGTTTTACCCATTGATTAAGCCTTAACTGTCTGAAAGAGTTCTCTTCTCCAGGATTCTGCTTTGCTGATTCACAGGAAGCTTTTACCTTATCCATTCCCACGGTAATACCAAGGGATGGATTCGCTTTCTTCCATACTTTTGGATCAGTCCAATCGTCCGACTCATCTGCTCCATAGATTACCGGATAAAAAGTAGGGTCAATCTTTCGTCCTTCCAGGATATCCTTTGCCTTTTGGTGCGTTTCATAACAGATGGAATTGGTATCCGTTCCCGCTGTTGTGATAAGGAAATACAGTGGCTGCATTCTCGCATCTCCCGAACCCTTAGTCATAACATCAAACAGTTTTCTGTTTGGCTGGGTGTGCAGCTCATCAAATACAACCCCACTGATGTTAAATCCGTGCTTGGAATATGCCTCTGCTGATAATACCTGATAAAAGGAGTTAGTTGGTGCATATACAATTCTCTTCTGGGAAGTCAGTATCTTCACTCGCTTGGAAAGAGCCGAACACATACGCACCATATCAGCTGCAACATCAAAAACGATGGTAGCCTGCTGACGGTCAGCCGCACAGCCATAAACTTCTGCTCTCTCCTCTCCATCGCCACAGCAAAGAAGAAGTGCAATTGCCGCCGCAAGCTCTGACTTGCCCATTTTCTTAGGTATTTCCACATAGGCTGTATTAAACTGTCGATAGCCATTCGGTTTCAAAGTTCCAAAGATATCTCTGATAATCTGCTCCTGCCAGTCGATCAGTTCAAATGGCTTTCCTGCCCATGTTCCTTTTGTGTGGCAAAGACTCTCTATAAAAGCAACAGCGAAGTCCGCTGCATCTTCATCATATACTGATGTTTTTTCCTTAAACTTGGTTGGCTTATATTTCTTTAACTTTCGCAATTTATCACTTCCTTCCACGAAAAAAGGACCCCATCGGAGTCCTTCGTCTCAAATAATTGTTGTTTAGATTCTTGCAAATGCCCAGGCTGCCGCATGACCTGCATCCTCGAATCCTTCTTCTGAAATCTCGATGAGATTCAGTCTGCATTCAATATCCCCAAGTCCTGTTTCTTCCGGAGTTTCAATGAACTCATAAATAGCTGCTGTATTGCCGCCTGCATAGGTCATAGGTGCAAATATTACCTTATCACCCATTCTCATAAGGGCATCGCAGCAATTGCTCATCTCCATTCCTATCTTCTCAAGGGTTGTGCAGTTTGGAAATCTGTATCCTCTGTGTTCTGTGTAAAATTCTGTTTTCTTCATGGTTAAGTACCTCCGTTTGTTTTCCTTTTGGCAGTACTATATATCACTCTAAAGGCACATATTATCAAGCAAATTACTGGCAGAAATGCAACAATTATCGCACCCGAAAACTGTGTATTTTATGACTGTCTGTTCCTATGAATCGCTGCCAGAATTTCTTCCTGTTCTTTCTCATCCACACCCATTGTGGCGAGAGCCTCTCTCGTCCCACAGTCTGGGCAGATAAGGGTCTGATTGTCCACTCTTGAAAGAGCCGGTGGTTCATGGTATCTGCTCCCACACTTTGGGCATACTCTAAAACCAAGTGAAATGATGTTTGTGTCCTTCATGACCTGCGACCTCCTCTGCTTTTATTTGTGCCTCGGCTAGGTAATGCTCGTCAAATCCAAAGCTGATGTACCCTTCAAGGCAGGTTTTTACATAGGATAGACTTGGCACTCCAATCTTCCTATCCTCGTGCATGATGTAAACAAAGCATTTTCTGTTTCGCACCTTGCCAGATCTGATGCCCTTAATCGGCAGTATCTGTTCCTTCTTGTAGTAGAAGGTAGGAAATCCCTCATATCGATCAAGTGCCGCCTCGTCAGCCTCTGTGACCGACCACACGGCAACTGGAACCTTGCTGCCTTCCTTTTCTTCGATGGTAAGATATGCTCCAGTCTGACTGCCTTTGAAAAGAAGTTCATATCCTTCAATCTCCGAAGTTCCCATGATTCTTGCTCTGGGGCATCGCATCCTCATTTGTCTGATGTTTAGGTTGCTGCCGTAGGCAATGTAGTATCGTTTTTCCATAATGATGTCCATCCTTTCTGAAGGGGATACCCTTCTACCACCTAAAGACCGCCGCAGCGGTCGGAGGTTAGGTGGCAGGAGGCTATCTCCTGCGAGTCTCATCTGTCGATTCGGTCGGTGCTTCTGCTTCGCAGAGGTGTCCACTGGACACTCGCACCCTTCAAGCAGCTCTTCCGTTTCGGAATGCTGTGTCTCCTGCAAGTCTCTTTGTTAAGATTTCCCTTGCTGTTGCAAATTCCTCACCGATGAATCCAAGGCGAAGGAGCCAAGTTCTCATTGCGTATTTGGGATTTTCGTTCTGCTGTGGTTTAGGGCATGCTGTTCTTACTTCCTTTGCCATCTGGCTAAGTGCTAGGCAAAGCTGAATGTAGCTTTTAAGCTGTCCTGCGTGAAGGCCGTTCAGCTTTCCATCTGCAGGTGCATCGAATTGGAAAAGTCTGAACTCAACTGTTCCCTTTGTGAAGGTTGCATGGTAGTTGAGCATATGGTATCGGCTATCGTTGTAGTGTTGACTTCTGCCGTAGTTTGCTCCGTGGCTTGTGTACCAAATATCTGCAAGGGCTGCCATTGTCTTTGGCTTTCTCTTGTTGACCTCTTCTAAAAATCTTTGGTCAACCGTTCTGCAATACCTTCTCATTCGGTTTCTGTCAAGGTTCAAGGCATCTGCAAGGAGGCTTTCGTGGCTCGCCATAATGTTTGCAAGGTTTCTTAAGGTCTGTGGTGTATGCCCCTTCGCTCCGATGTGAATGTGTACTCCGCATCCTCTTGTTGCATCGCTCTTTGCTCCCGCGTGTCTAAGCTGTCTGATGATTTCCTGCAAGGTCGGAATGTCATTGTAGTCAAGAATCGGTGTTACCAATTCGCATTTTTCACTGTCGCATCCGGCAATACTGACATCCTTTTGGAATTTCCATTCTCTGCCTTGCTCATCCCAAGCTGACCAGGTTTCGTATCCGTTTCTGCTTGCTGTGTATCCATGTCTGTATGTTCCGAAGTAGGTGGCTGCAATCTTCGCTGCTTTCTCTCTTTTGATGCTGTTCATTTCAACCTCAACTCCGATGGTCTGCTTTTTCATTTCTTCAATCTGTCTTGCTGTTTTTTCGTTCATGGCTGTACCCTCCGTGTGTTTGTTTTCCCTTTCGGTAGTACTATATATCACTCTAAAGGCACACATTATCAAGTCACATTACTACACAAACATCCACCTTAATGCCTGGGCAGATATTGTGTATTTTATGCCTATTCTTCATCAGTTGCTGTGGGCATTCCAAGGGATAATTCTACATAGATTTTGCTGTATCTCTCATGCTCACTGCCTTCTGATCCTGCCATTGCTCGAAGGTAAAATTCAATGGCATCCTTTCTGCTGTCCCATACCTTGGTATCGCCATAGCAGGTGACGATCACTGCATCCAACTTTCTGCAGCTATCCTCGCCATAGACTACATTCAGCCCCGAACCATTGTCCCATGCAACCATAATACTTGCTGTATCATCCACACCTTTGACTGTACCCTTGGTTCCAATGGGTGGTGCCTGCACATCATCCATTCTTGTCAGTTCCACCCTTGTTCCTGCCGGATATTCTTTTCTTAGCTGCTCTACAATTTCTTTACTCGGAAATCTCATTCTCTTCCGCCTCCTTCTTTGCTCCACTCTTAAACGCTGATGACCCGTCAAGGTTCTTCAGCAGGATTTTTCTGTCAGCCTTGTATTCTGCTCCGATGAATCCCAGTCTTAAAAGGAAACACCTAAATGCATATTTCTCATTGTCGACTGGCTTTTCTGTTGCATTGATTCGTTTCTGCTCTTTACTCATTTTGCAGAGGGCGGCGATGAAATTCTGGTAAGCTCTGCTTGTGTCGGCATCCGGCAGTTCCAAAAACCAAGGGAAGGAAACTTTCTCTTCATCAATCTCGATTCGAATGTCTTCTACTCCCAAGGCTTTCTTTATTAGGTATCTTTTTGCATCCAGAAGATTCGTAAGGTTTCCGACTCCTACCTTCTCAAGTGGAATTGCCACCGTAAGCCCCACGTTTTCGCCCTGTGCCGTTTCTTCTGGCTCTTCGCCTATTTCCTCGACCTGCTCTAACTCTTCGCTGTTTCCGGCTGTGAAGCCCTTGTCTGCAAGTTTCTGCAAAAGGTCTGCGATATCTTTTGGAAAAACATTCTCTTCAAACTCTGCACCACCATTCTTGTCGAGGATCAGTCCGCCAAAATCATAAGCCGCTGTTGGCATTCCCATGTACTTTGGCTTGGTTCCAAGAATCTCTCCAATGGCTGTAACAAGTGCTTTTCTCTCTGCTCCTGATTTGTTAAATTCAACTCTCATTTATGAGTACCTCCTTCGTTTTTCGGTACTACATATATCACTCTAAAGCCTTTGTTTATCAAGCATATACTGTGAATATGAGTGTAAAATAAGCACCGATTTATTCTGTGGAATGTTGTGCATAGTACACTATCCCTGAAAGCACAAAGCAGACATTCGGAAGTGCCACACCATTGCCCCACATCTTATACTCTGCCGAGTCAGAATATGGATCTTGCAGCCACTTGAATATCTGCTTTCTTGATTTTGGTTTTGTAGATTTTCCTACTACTTTACGATGGGTTTCAAACACATCCTCCCACCAGTCCAGCTCCTCCTCACTTGGAATTTTCGTTCCAAGATTACTGCACCACCAATCCGGAAATCCCTGCAGTCTTGCACATTCTGTCGGTGTCAGCCTTCTGACAATATATTCCAGTTCATTAATGATAGGTGGGTCTTTATAATCTGTAGCAACTAAGGTATTGGCAAGTTCCTCTTCTGCAGATGTAAAGAAGGACGCCTTGCTTGAAGAATATGTTGGAACCGCTACAGCATCGGGTCCCGTTGCCTTTAATGTAGAATTTACTCCATCTTCACTGATACCGAGATTTCTTGCAAAGTTCTGACCACAGTTAAATGACTCCCTATCAATGGCATATACCACAGCATGGCGATCAACCGTATTTAAGGTAAAACTTGCATCCTCGCCTATGCCGTCACCCTGGGGTCCATTCTCATCTTTTCTTCCAATCATAGAGCCTTGCAGTGCATAGGTCTTACTCTCATCAACTACAGCAATGCCACCTTGGTTACAAGCTGGATTGCCGCCATTTCCATCCAAACATCTGCTTGTATCTGCCTCATAAAATCCACTGTTCGGATTTTCAGACTTCATGGAATTACTGTCTTTGGAGCAAATTCCATAGGCTACTGGCACAAACAATGTCTGATCATTATTGGTAGCAAGTGTGGCGGATAAATTATCCTGAATTAAAGCACCCTTGCCGCCGCCCTCGCATCCACTTCTGATTTTCAGAGTCTTTGGTGTCTGCACCACAAACGGCTGATTATTTCCACCCATTCCGTAGGTTGCAGCGACTGTCGGAGCAACTTCTCCTGTATCCTTGTATCTGGTATCCTGGGAGTGATTTTCAAATACCACGGGAGGATGAGGGCTTTCTGCACGAAGAGTACAAGTGACTCCCTCTGTCACATCCATTCGCTCCCCACCTTGGTCATTTAAAACCATAACTCCATTTCTTCCCGTCGCAATTCCACAGTTCACTCCAAGAGTTGCAGAAACATCATCCACTGCACCGTTGTATCCGTCTATGCCATAGCTTGACGCTCCAGTGCCACTCTCAGAAGTTCCGGCAAGGTCTTGCCACGACTTGAAGCCCTGCGGAGTATACCCTGACACGCCCTCGGACTCAAATAATATTTTTCCTGCACATCTCTCTGCAAAATCTGCGACAAGATAGATACGTTTTCTTCTCTGGGGTACTCCCCAAAACTGAGCATCGACTGTTCTCCACGCAATATCGAAATCATCTGCCATGATATGTCCTGCTCCTGCCCATTTTCCTTTTGGAGGTTCAGGGATATCAAAATCGCCTTTGACGGAACAGATCGTTTCGAGGACTGCTTTGAAGTCTTCTCCCTTGTTTGAAGAAAAGGCTCCTGGGACATTTTCCCACACGATAAATCTTGGATACTTGCCATCGGTCTTACACCTCATTTCTTTCACGATTCTGATTGCTTCATAAAACAGACTGGAGCGTGAACCATCCAGCCCATCTCTTTTCCCGGCAACACTCATGTCCTGACATGGGCTGCCAAACGAGATGATGTCTACGGGTTCAATATCTCCGCCATTTATTTTGGAGATGTCACCCAGGTGTTCCATCTGTGGCAGTCTTTTTGTTGTAACACGAATAGGAAAAGGCTCGACCTCAGATGCCCACAAAGGGGTAATTCCTGAAATCAAGCCTCCCAAAGGAAATCCGCCGCTGCCGTCAAACAGACTTCCTAGTGTTAAATTATTCTTCTGCATCTGCTCCCTCCACCTCTTTTACAAGATCGGAGTACATAATCTTCTCTCCGTTTCTGATTACAAATACATTATCTGCGTCATTTGTATCCTCCACATATCTTCGAAGAATCACGGATGCGTACTTTTCATCAAGTTCCATCGTATAGCAAATTCTGTTCATCTGCTCACAAGCCATAAGAGTTGAACCACTGCCGCCAAATGTATCTACAACGATGGCATTTGCCTGGGATGAATTTCCGATAGGATAACCCAAGAGGTCAAGTGGCTTTGATGTCGGATGATTCTTATTCTTCTTTGGCTTATCAAAGTTCCATACTGTGGTCTGACTTCTGTCTGAGAACCACTTATGCTTGCCATTCTGCAAAAATCCGTAAAGCACAGGTTCGTGCTGCCACTGATAATCACTTCTTCCAAGCACCAGAGAATTCTTCACCCAGATACAGCACCCTGCAAGATGAAAACCTGCATCCTGGAATGCCCTTCTGAAATTCAGACCTTCTGTATCTGCATGGAACACATAAGCAGCACCTCCGCTTTCCATGTTGTCTACGATATTCTTAAATGATGCAAGAAGGAACTGATAGAAATCATCTCCCTTGATGCTGTCATTTTGAATGGTAAGTCCATCCGAGGATTTGAAAGATACACCATAAGGTGGGTCCGTCATCAGAAGGTTTGCTTTCTTTCCATCCATAAGTGCTGCTACATCTTCCGCTTTAGTTGCATCGCCACACATCAGTCTGTGTCTGCCTACCGACCAAATATCACCTTTTTCGACAAAGGCTGCTTTCTCCAAAGCATCATTCAAATTAAAATCATCATCCTTGGCATCGCTCTTGCTGTCTCCTGCAAAAAGGTCTGCAAGATCATCGTCAGAAAAACCTGTAAGCGATACATCAAAGTTCTCTCCCTGCAATGCCTCGATTTCTACTCGCAAGAGTTCTTCATCCCAACCTGCATCCATTGCCATTCGGTTGTCAGCAAGGATATATGCCTTCTTCTGAGCATCGGTTAAGTAGTCCACAAATACACAAGGGATTTCTTTGATGCCCTCTTCCTTTGCAGCCATCAGTCTGCCATGACCTGCAATTACATTATAATCGGCATCAATAATAACGGGATTTACAAATCCAAACTCTCGAAGGGATGCACGAAGTTTTGTGACCTGCTCCGGAGAATGGGTTCTGGCATTATTGATATACGGAATCAGCTTTGCGATATCCACAAGCTGCATTTCAGTTGTTGTCTTCATCATTTCACCTTCCTATCCAGTAATTTATACAATCCTTTTCTTGCACCATTAATGTCACCTGCATAGGCTTGACCTCTTATGGTTCTGAACTGCTGTCTTGTAATGTTTTTCTTATTTGCTTTCAGCGTTTTCATAAATTCAATAAGTTCTGTTTTCATCAATGCCCTCCCTTTCTGGCACGAAGCAGTCTCTCCATCACATCATCCTGGGGTGTTGCTCCTGCGTATTCAATGGAACTGTTCTCCCTAACAATCTGGTATATCTGATACCAGGATTGGTTCGCCTGCTTTGTGAACTGCTGGAGCATCGACACATAAGGACTTGCGATTGCATTTCCCGTGGTCGGATGCTTGGCAAGAAATCCGTACTCGGAAATGCACTGCTCACACTGAATCTGTCTTGCCACGCTCATAGCATACTGATTGATAAGCTGTGTATTCACAAGTTCGGTGCAGCCTACTTTCTTCAGCCACTCCCATGTTTCTTCAAATACCTCTTCTGCACATAGGTTTGTTCCATTCTTCTGTTTTGCTTTCATATATTTCTTAACGGGTGGCATATCCACACCTTCAAGGTTCGGTGCATCGGGCAGGTCAATTACTGCAGCAGTCTTGCCCGCAGAGATCTTCTCCGTCAGAGCCTTTCGCTTTGGACCACTTCCGGGTCTTGCACCGCCTCTAGCTGTACCGTCTTTTGCCATAAATTTTCACCTCGATTCTGTCCGGGTTCTATATACCCCATTTGAATACCAATTTTTGTGCGTGTGACCCCCCGCCCGTTCCACAGAACCTAAACGACAGAGATTTTGACCGCCCCTGGGGTCAGCTGTGGTTATGCCATCTGTCACCACTCTTCGCATGAATTCGTGCGTGGCACTCTTTACATAAAGCAATGAGGTTCTCTCTGTCATGCGTTCCGCCTTGTGACAGTGGCAGACGATGGTGGATTTCCTCGGTTGCTTTGTAAATGTTCTTCTTTAGGCACTCCTCACACAAAGGATGTGCATGGGCATAACTGTCACGGATTCTCTTCCAAGCTCTGCCGTACCTTTTCTTCACAGCAGGGTCACGGTCATATCTTTCGTACCTCTTGTTTTCTTCCTTGGTATGCTCCTCACAGAACCGTCCGTCACAAAGGTTCGGACAACCGGGATAAGAACAGGGACTCTTTGGTTTCCTTGGCACTTGCTCCACCTCCTCCTTGCATAAGAAAAGCCCTGCAGGTTGTTGCACCCACAAGGCTTGTTTCCATTTTTTCTACAATACCATAATACTACTTATGGCTGTGCCAATCTACGGCAAAGTGTGCCAACCTTACTGTGGCACAATAAAATTTGCTAATGCTGATGCATGGATACGGTGTACTGTGCGATTGGAAACACAAAGGCGGTCTGAAATCTCCTGCCATGAGAAGTTGTTGAAGTAACGATAGGTAAGAAGCAAACGTTCCTCTCTGTCTTCCACTTTCTCCAATGATTCGCTGATTTGTTTCTTTAACACCACAAGCTGACATAGTTCCTGGTGAATCTTCTGCTCCATCTCCATAATGTCCGATAAGTACTTCACGAATGGCGGGTCATAGTTTTTGGAACTCTGTACACGCTCATCAAAGTTCGGACTGGAGATTCTTCCAGCCAAATCTCTTAGATGCTCCAGTTCTTCCACATCAGAATCAATTAACTCATTGAGTCTATATGCCTGCATCAAATATTCTTTTGCTGTCATAAGCCTAACCTCCGAAAATATAAATTTTCCTCGGATTGACTCTGATTTACTCTGATTTACATTTCTGCTTTTACCGCATCGATTAATGCCGACTGCGTTTTATCTTTTTCAAGCAGTGCTTTCATAATCCTCTCGTCAATAGTGTTCTTTGTGACAATATGGATATTGGTGACTGTGCCTTCGCTCTGACCCTGGCGATATAACCTTGCTACAGTCTGCTGATAAAGTTCCAAACTCCAAGTAATGCCAAACCACACAAGAGTTGATCCCCCAGATTGCAAATTTAAGCCATGCCCCGCTGATGCAGGATGAATCAGTGCTACGGGAAGTTCTCCCTTATTCCATTTCTTGATACTGGCATCACTATCCAATTTTTCAAAAGGGATATCTTTCGATTTAAGCCTTTCCTCAATTCTCATAAGGTCATGCTTGAACCAATATGCCACAAGGACTGTTTTTCCATTGGCAGCCTCGATAATATCTTCAAGTGCATCAAGCTTTCTATCGTGAATGGAAAGAATACTCTCATCATCTGCATACACTGCACCATTGGCCATCTGTGATAGCTTTCCCGAAAGAGAGGCTGCATTTGCCGCTGTAATTTCTCCCTCTGGAAGTGCCAAGACGAGTTCTGCTTTCATATCCTCATACTTCTTCTTTTCTTTTTCCGATAAATGCACTAAATATTTTGAATTTATCAGTTCAGGCATTTTCAAATGGTCTGCTGCCTTCATGGAAATGGTGATATCAGATATCTTTTCGTAAATCGCCTGCTCTGCACCCAGCAGTGGTTTGTAGCTGTAAACGATAGGACCATTCATTTTATCCGGCTTGAAATATGTCATTCTGTACTGACCGATAAATCTTCCAAGCCTTGCACCCATATCTAAGATTTTGAATTCTGCAAATAAATCCATAAGTCCATTGCTTGATGGTGTTCCTGTAAGTCCCACCATTCTTTTTACTTTTGGTCTTACCTTCATCAGCGACTTAAATCGTTTTGCCTGATGATTCTTAAAAGACGAAAGCTCATCTATGACCACCATATCAAAATCAAATGGAACATCGCTCTTTTCAATCAGCCACTGAAGGTTTTCTCTGTTGATAATATAAATATCTGCCTGTCTTTTAAGTGCCGACAGCCTTTCAGCTTCTGTTCCCACTGCGATGGAAAACTGAAGGTCTTTTAGATGATCCCACTTTTCAATCTCATCTGACCAGGTATTTCTTGCTACCCTTAAAGGTGCTACTACCAGAATGCGGTGTGCATCAAAGTAATCAAACAACAGATCATTTAATGCTGTGAGTGTAATGGATGTCTTTCCTAAACCCATATCAAGAAATACTGCTGCCACCGAATGTGACTCAATATACTTTGTGGCATATCTTTGATAATCATGTGGTTCGTATTTCATCAATCACACCTCCAATCTGCTGCACACCATCAATGACATACACCTTAAATCCTAATTTCTTAAGCAGTCGGTGCCTTGCCAATTGCAGTGGTCTTGGCTTTTCGCCTGGTGCCTTTAATTCTGCAAAGGCAAACTTACCATCCGGCAGTAAGATAATGCGGTCTGGCATACCATCGAAACCAGGCGATACAAACTTAGGACAGATACCGCCGCCATTTTTTACTGTCTTCACTAATTTTTGTTCTACTTCTTTTTCTCTCATAATGCCTCCTTTGGGACAAGTGGGACAACGTGGACAGCATTTTCTATATATTCCTTACGTGCGTATTTACAGTTTCTATACCTCTGTATTTATACCCATTCGGCTTTATATATAAATCTTGTCCACTTGTCCTATAAAGGGTTAAAAGTACTGTATTTAAGCCGTTTGTCAGTCGGACAACTTATGGGACAGTCTTTCATAAACTCTCTGTCTTCCATAAATTTTCTGGTTCACTCGCTTGCCGCTTTTCTCCCAACCATCGATTTTTAACATAATGGCTGCTATCGCATAAGAATCTGCAGTTTTGATGGTGGACAAGCTGTTGCCAAAGCACTCACACCAAATCTCTGCATTACTTACCTGCATGCGTTCCACAGTACCTGCAGGTGCCCCACCGAAATCATTGCCGCTTAAGTAGTTCCTTCGGTCATAGGTACTCATCTCATCCCACTTTTCAGGAAGCGGAGTATTAAGATATTCTTCCACAAGCCCCTGTCTTTCGTCAGTTTCCATTGCCTGACGCTGTTTGTCCACTGCGGTCTTGGCATCATCGCCTTCCAGGTAGAGATTTTCTCCCTGCTCATACAGATAAATAGACTCTGCCCATATCTGGTCTACATCCTCTTTTGTCATCTGCCATGACTTTTTTATGGAGCTATCGCAAACATTCACTGGCCAGAATCGCCTGTTTCCTGTGATGTCACGAAGAAATCCACTCTCCGCATTGGTAGAACCGACAATGATACACTGCCTTGGATGGCTCTCCGTCACACGTCCATAGGAAGGACGGTAAATGTCATCAGTACGGCTTAAGAATGATTTGATGGTTTCAATATCCACCTTCTTCATTCCTGCCATCTCTCCAAGTTCCAGGATAAGAAATCCCTGCAGTTTCTCCGCTCCCGACTTATCCTTCATGTCTGTAAGGGTAAGGCTGTCCGAGAACCATTTCCCTGCCAATTTGGAAAAGAAGGTAGACTTGCCTATTCCCTGTGTTCCAATAAGGATCAGTGCAGAATCAAACTTTGTTCCAGGGTGATAGGTTCTTGCGACTGCTGCAATCATGGTCTTTCTGGTAACCGCCTTCGTGTATGAAGTGTCCTCTGCACCAAAATAATCAATGAGCAGAGACTCCACTCTTGGCACCTTATCCCATTCCGGCAGAGACTTGAAATATTCTCTGACTGGATGAAAATGACGGTCTTCCACCACTTTGGTAAATGCCACATCATAATTTCTCGTAGAAAATACACCATAGCGGATATCAATGAGAGCCTTCATCTGTGCCATATCTGCATCTCTCCAGAAGAAGTTGTCAATCGGACGCTCCCACGGTACTTTGCCTGTAACCTCGATTCTTCCTGCCATCTCATTAAATGCAATATTGGAGAAATCAGGGTCATTCGTTAAAATGAGCATCAAGTTCCACACGCTGTTTTCAAGCACTTCACTTTTCGACTGATATACAAGTTTCTTCTGCCAGTCTTTATCGCCCTCATCGTCACTTACAAAATCCTCGTCAAGCTGCGCCTGTTTTTCCTCTAACGCAAGGAGTTTCACCTTATCCTGCTTCATTACAAAATCACACATGGCATTAAAGGATGCTTTATCATCTCCAAACTTATGAAGGCGCACAATATCAAAGGCATTGCAGAGTTTTAAGTATGCAGGATCTTTTGCGTGGTGACTGTAGACAAACTTATCTTCCTTAATCTCCACACCCGGCATACTGTTGGACTCGATTAAGTGATATCTGTTTTCAATGCTTGTTGGCTCATATACATCAGACAAAAATTCCGCTAACGCAAGATGCACCGGATAATAGGCACGGTTGAACAAACCAACCACGCCCTTTTTATCCAGTGGGTCTTCTACCTTTTTCACTGCAGTATCCTTTGCTGTTGTTTCCCTTGATGAGGTCGGGAGCTGCGTAGGGTCTGTCCACTCTGGATGAGCAGACAGAATATCATCTGGGTTTAACCAGTCTTTGTCTATCTCCAAACACAGATATTCTCCATTGCTTGGAGAACTTGGCCAGAACATAAGCTGGTTTGGCAGATAGGAGCATTCGTCAAAATAATCGATGCCAAGCATCTGTGCTAGATACCTTGCCACTGCAGCATACTCTTCTGCAGATATATCTCTTGTAAGTGGAAAGATAAATCTTGCCCTTGGATTTTCCGGTGTATGCCCATGCGTGGTGTATGCGACTGCCGTATATGGAAGATCCATCGTATCAAGATATCCCTTTGGCAGTGCATCTCCGTCCAGACTTATCATGGACCTCATCTCTACTGTATCAATTTTTCTTCTTCCGCCTTTAAGTCTTCCACCGACAAAGCCGCCGTGGTCTTTCGCCACGGTCTTCTTTGCCCTTGAGAACTTTGCATATTCCTCCACTGATTCCACAGTACGAATGGTGGTTCTTAACTTATCCTTCAGTTCATCAAAAGTGATGGTCTTGTTGCTCCAGGTCTTAGCACTCACACTGTTTCCATAAGCAATATTCAAATCACGCATTATGAAAGCCTCCTTTTCATCCCTGGTGTCTGTCCATGTTCAAAGCGTACCTGTCTTGCCTTTTCTCTGGCACCAAGCACCTCATTCGTAACAAAATCCGACTCCTTATATGTGCCATACTCCTGCGTAAGCATTGGAATATACTTCATCTCTTTATCAAATGAATCAAAGAATGAACGCTCTCTGCGATCTGCATAAGCAAACAAATATGGCTCTCCTGTTTCCGGGTGTATACCAAAGGTTACCTGTCCTTCATAATTTCCACCGCCGCCATCATCAGTTTCCTGACAAAAAATCATAATGTCATCATCCATAGGATCACCAAAGCAGATCATTCCTGCCCACTCATCACTATGGGCACCATTGGAGATTTTCTTAATAGCAGTATCACCTTCTTCTGTATCACGAATGCTTTTTCTCTTCACTTCAAAGTAACAATGGAAATCAATCAGATAAAAGTCCGGGAGATATGGTGTGCCATCACTTAACACAATTCCTTCCGGTTCATACTCCCAGCGGATTCCTATAATATCAAAGAACACTGCCCATCTTGCTTCCAAGCGTGATCTGAACTTATAGCCTTTATATTCTGTCTCGATTGCCTTCATCTTGTACCTCCTCCATTTCTTCTGTAAAATATCTGATCTTCATTCTTCTCTTTTCTGCAAGTGTAATCTCACGAGCCATTCCCTCCGAAATATTCTCACCAAACACCCACACCTCGCTGCACTTACCCAAAAGCACATAATTGATTGTATGAGTTGCTAGGTATCTTTCTTCCGGATTGTTGTCATCCATAAACTGCGAATACAGCAAATGTGGAGCCATAGGAATTGCGTTGCTGTCTAAAGCAAAACGGCAGAACTGTCTGGCTCTGCTGATATTACGTTCCGTGTCTCCCCGGAAAGGACTGCAGATATATACCAACGGTCTGAATATATCCTGAGAGGCGGCAGCTTTCTTTGCTGCCCTTTCCTCTCTTTCAACATTGGTCAGTGCCGCATAGGTAGTCGGGTCTGCATACCTTTCTGCGTTATACTTGTTCACTGACATGCTTTCTTCCTCCCATCATCTTTCTGGTGCAGTCACTGCATAAGACGGATGTGCCAAATAAATCGCTTTCTCCGTATGAAAGCAGTTCTGCAATATCCACTTGCACTTCTTCTCCACAAACAGGACATCTGCTAAATACATTCTCATCCGTAATTTCGATAGTAACCTCCATCGCATCGCTAACCTTTTCTTTTACATAAAACATTAGATTTCTCCTCCTTCTAATTTCTGCTTGTACCATTCCAGGTATCTCTTTCTCTGTTCATAATCTGGCACTGCCACTAACAGTCCCACATCCACCTTCTGTAAAATTTCAAGCATCTGAATCTGACTGTCTGAAAGATAAGGTCTGATGCTTTTTCCCTTTTCAATGTCGTTTGCGAGTCGAAACTGCTTTGCAGACATACCTACCACAATGCGATTTAACATATCGCACTCATTACTGAAGTGATATGGCTTTGGGTGGTCATGGAGCAATTTGATATTTTCTGTCAGAAGTGGAAACTCCTGTCTTGCCGATACCAGGGATTTAATGAACTGCTCCATTTCATTGAATCTCTTGATATACATTTCTTTGAACTTCATAGCCTTCGCACAGGTATAGCCCATAACGAGCATTGTGAAACCATCACGAGTCAGATAGTAGCAAGGCTGTTTTTTATTCTGTTTGTTGCGATAATAGGACGGCTCAAAATTGAGCTGTCTAAATTCATCACTCAGCCCAGAATTAGGAGCAATAATTTTTTGAATATCACGAAGTACATTCTTATGCTCCTTTTCAAAGCACTCAGCTACAAATAAGCTGTCCACTCTTGCTGTGTCATTGGTATCTGCGAACACTCCAAGTTCGTCTTTTGGTATAAGTTCTCTCATCTTAGAACCTCCTTAAAATGAAATAGACAGAAGGAAAAATGCATCCTTCTGTCTATAAGCAAGAGATTCTTTCAAATCGAACCCCCGATATTTAATCTTTTTTATAAAAATCACATTCGTACCCATCCGCACGAAGAAGTATTCCTTCTATCCATGGTGGTGTTCTCCCCATCTGTTCACAGATAGCATCAAGAGACACTCTCTTGTCACATTCAATAATCAGTTCATCGTGGACATGACCACAGATAAAGCAGTGGGATAATGTTCTGATAGCATACATCAAAATATCCCTGCTGATTGCCTGGACAATATTCTCTACGAACTTGGGACCATAGCTTTCGATCCTCTCCCATTTCTTTGTACCGCCAACACCTTCATATGTCACAGATTCACTTCCAAATATGTTAGTTCCCATTCTTGGCTTCACATACGAAAGTTTTCTGCCGCTTGGCAGTCCGATAAAGAGCATTTCACTTCTGCAAGAAAAAATGATATTTCCAATTCTTGATGATTCCTTTTCCTTTACTGCCTTTTTCACAGCACGGTCTACTTCCCACCAGAACTTTACAATATTCGGATTTGCTGACCTCCACATATCAACAAGCGGCTGCAGTTCCTCTTCCTCCAGTCCCATCTGTAATGCTCCCATAGATTTCAAAGCACCAACCGAGCCACCATAACCAAGAGCCAGTTCTGCAATTTTGCCTTTTTGTCTTAAGTGTCCGTTTACTCCATGCTTTTCCACAGGCACATGAAACATCTGACTTGCTGATGCACAGTAGATATCTCCACCACTTGCAAAGACATCAGCCCTCCAGGTCTCTCCTGCCAAATGGGAAAGTACCCTGGCTTCAATGGCAGAAAAATCAGATACAATGAATTTCATTCCGTCTCTTGGCACAAATGCTGTGCGGATCAGTTGCGATAATGTATCTGGCACATCGTCGTAAAGCATGGTCATTGCTTCATAATCCCCAACCTTTACAAGTAACCTAGCCTCTGCCAAATCAGAAATATGATTCTGAGGAAGGTTCTGCAGCTGAATGAGTCTGCCTGCCCACCTTCCACTTCTGTTGGCTCCGTAAAATTGAAACATTCCCCTTGCTCTTCCATCTCTGCAAACGGCATTTTCCATTGCCTGGTATTTCTTCACAGATGATTTTGCAAGTTGCTGACGAAGGGTAAGCACTGTCTTTAATGGTTCCGGCGCTGTATTTAGCACCTCCGCTACCTCCTTCTTTCCAAGGCTCTCCATTTCTAATCCATTTTCAGACAGCCATCCTTTCATCTGCTGCACAGAGTTCGGATTATCAAGTCCTGTTAATTCCTGCATTTTTTCTGACAGAAGTGATTTGGACCTTTCATCAAATATAATCGCATTCTCTACAACAGCCATATCCAGAGCAATGCCTCTGTCGTTGATTTCCTGGTCGAGATGATATTCTTCCCATACAAAATCAGGAACTGGAAATTTATGAAGTTTCTCCTGGATAGACATCTCCACTTCAACATCCCGTTTATTATATTTTTTGAATAGCTCCCACTTAGGACTATCATGCTGTGGCAAATTTCTGGTTCTTCCCCCATTAACCTTCGTGGGCTTACACGGAACACAGAAATATCGTATGAGATTTTTGCCCTCTGTCAGCTTCTGCTCTTCCAGACCTAAAACCGCACCTGCTCCTGCAAGGGATAATGGCAGTCCCATGTATGCAGACCAAATCATAGAGCATTTCCATGATGACGGATCAAGATAATCTCCTACTGTATCTTCATCGATGCTGTAAGATATGAAGTCCTTTTTATGGTATTTTCTTAGATATTCCGACAAGCATACCCTCTCGAAAGAAGCATTAAATGCCCACTTAATTACACTTTCATCTGCTAACGCCTTTATGATTTCTTTTGGTATTTTCTCGCCCTGTGCAATGTCTACCACAGAAACCTCGCCACCATCTACAGAATATCCAAATAATAATATTTCAAAGTTCTCGGACTGTGCATATTTATAAACGCCGCATTTCTGCAAGTCCACATCACTGTAAGTTTCCAAATCAATGCTAATTGTTTTCATCGTCTCACGCTCCTATACTAAAGCGGCAGTGCAAGATACCACACTGCCGCCATATTTTTATTCTTCAGATTCACTTTTCTTCTTTCCCAAATTAGGGAATAACCATAAAACAAATCTCTTTGTTACTCCAAAGAACCACTTCCAAATTGCCACTATTCCAAAAATCCAAAAGAAAGCTGAAATGCCAAGTAAAGTTCCTCTGACGGATGCATCGATTAATTCATTTAACATTTCCATTGTCATAAATTGTCACCTAACCTTTCAATGATTGGCGGCAGGCTTGTCCCACCGCCACCATTGTCATTATTTGTCTTAGCTTAAGAAATCATCGTCCTCGTCTGTTGCAAAGTCATCCTCTGCTCTTGACTTACCACCAAGCGGCTCTCCGTCCTTAATCTTCTGAAGATTGTTAAGACCACAGGCAATACCCTTATTACCGTTAGAGTTGAATGCATAAAGATTGATGGAAGCTCTGCCATATACACCACTGTAGACCTCACTGCGGTCAATGATGGTATTTCTGTCTGCATCCACGATACCCGGTGCTGTCGCAGAATTCGCATTGATGAAGTAGCTGTTGGCATAAGCCTCATCGTCCGGACGCTCCAAATCTCCGTCACGAAGAGGAGTCTTAAGTACAGAAAGTGCAGGAACGGTCTTGCCATTGCCCTTAAGTTTACTCTGACCTTCTTCGTATGCGGCCTGAATTGCCTTCTTAATTTTCTCAACAGTCACTTTATCCGACTTAGGGATGATAAGGCTGACACTATACTTTGGTGTACCGCCGTTGATTGATTTAGGCTCCCACACATTTGCGTAGCTCCATCTTGTGTCAGGACCTGTGATTACCTTCATTGGATTACTAAAATTTGCCATAATAAAATTCCTCCTAATTTTCACTAAAATCTTCTTTTGCTGTATTGATTGCCGGACGCTTGTCACTCTCCGGCACGAGTGTCGGCTTGCCCTGTGGCTTATAAACATATGCCCCAAGCAGCTCTTCAAACTTCTTTTTACCGAGTACCGATGTCATTGCTGTAATGCCGAGTAACTTTTTCTCATATGGGTCTTTCCCTGCATTCTTGACTACTTCTGCTACAGCATCTTCATCTGTATACTTACGGTTGGAACGACCCTCGACTACCTTAAAGCCATCGTAGTGTGTTCCGCTGACTGCCTGCTGCAGAGCATACTCTTTCACATCCGCTGCCCATGCCACAAGCTCATCTGCCTTAGTCAAAATGACTGCGATTTCCGCTTCTTCCAAGGTGGCAGGCATCTCAAAGTCATACTTGGCCATTTCCATGTTGTATTCCATTCTCTTTCTGCAGGTAGCTTTGACCTTACAGAACTGACAGTGGCTTCCTGCCTTAAACTCTCCCTCACCGTCAAATGCAAGTTTTGCGGTTGGTGCAAGCACTGTCTCTGCCCAAGAGTACAAATCCTCTTTCTTCATAATAAAGGTACTGACATTTTCCCTTCTAGGCTGAAAGATTGTCATTGACACTTCACTGATGTCATAAATCCCATCAAACAGATTTAATGCTCCAAGTGCATAGCACATCATCTGCGGATTGTTGTCTGCCATAACTTCAACACCTTTTCCGTGCTTATAGTCGATAACATGAAGCGTTCCATCACCGATGATTACGCAGTCACCTGTTCCAAATCCCTCCGGAACATACTGTGAAAAATCAAGTCTCTGTTCTATCAGAACAACCGGATCTTTACAGTTCTGCTTTACTTCCTCTACTACCGAAGAACAAAATGTGGCATATTCTTCCGCACACTGTTCCATTTCTTCATCATAGTAAGATAGGTTCTTTGTCGGATTTCTTGTTTTCATACCGATTGCCTTCTTCAGCTTATGCTCACAAAGAGTATGGGCATCCGTTCCTTGAAGGGCATATTCACTTGCCGTATCTTCCTTATCTGCACAAAGCCTTGCTGACGGAGGACAGGATAGCCATCTGTGACTGGCTGATACAGAAAGTATTGCATGTGCCGCCATCAGATCACCTCCACCTTTGCAAGCAGTTCTTCATACTGTGCAGGTTCAATGTCAGATAATTTTTCAACACCAAACTCTGTAAGAACCGCTTTCACTTCTGCTGTGTGACCCTCTCTTGACTTTGTGGCCAGAACTGCTCTGACTTCCTCAAAAGTGAGTTCTTTCTTTTCTTCCTTCTTCGGCCGTTTTTCCTCAATCTGCTTTGGCTCCTCTTCTTCAATCACTGCTGCCGTAGTATCTACAGTCAGAACGGTATCGTTGTAAGTTTCAGCGATTGCCTCCACCACATCTGCAAGAGAACGCATCAGCTTTGCAGCATCAAGGAGTAACTTGTACTTGTTTGTCATGATTTTCCTCCTTCTCTCATCTCATGAATCTCTACGGTCTGAACAGAATCTCCGGGTGATAAGACAAGGACGCTGACCTTCTGTCCAAAAAGGAAATCAAGCACTTTCTTACGAATATGCATTGTTCCGCCCTTCACTACCTGGGTTCTGGAACCGTCTGGTTTTGCAATGTTGATACAAACTTTGTGTTTCATTGCTGTGACTCCTTTCCGAGTGGCTTTTGTCTGCCCCTCTGTCCATATACAAGAAATGAGGAGGAATCGAACCCCCTCATTTCCAAAAAATTTAAATTTCTTTTGCAAGTCTTGTAAAAATCTTCTTCAGACGATTTCTGACAGCCGCTTCTGTTACACCTTCCTCGGCTGCAATATCCACATTTGTCATATTCTGATAAAACTTTTTGAACAATGTATTTCTCTGTAATTCACTGAGACCAGTAATAGCTGTCTTAAGCTTGTCCAGCTTTTCTGTGTGTTCCTGTTCTGAAATGGATGCAAGCATCATCTCCAATGGATCTGAGCCTGTATCTTCTAAATAAGGGTTGCGATCATTCGCATCCTCACCGCTGCCATCATAATAATTTTCATAATGGACAGGACAGTGATACTCCTCTCTTCTTTCCGCATCGATTGTGGCATCATCCATCTCATGGAGTTTTGCTATAATTGTTGTGTCTACTCCGTCCTCATTTGGGTTAATGACACACTTGCTTCCATCATCAAAGAAATAAATGTAATTTGTACGGTTGTCTTCCGATGTTTTAAACTTTCTCATAAAGTTCCGCCTTTCTGCCTGTTCGCAGTCGGGCATGGAACCAAAATAAGGACCGGTGCTTTGATAGCCGCCGATCCCCAAATCCTGAAAAACGAGTATAGGAAACCAGGGCTACTTCAAATTGCACTTTTTGCTGATTACTCAGTAAATTGCCAATATGATGTATCCCATGCCCTATTACGTAATTCAGGCTTGTGATATAAATTTTTTATTTGAGTGTCTGGCACTCAGATGAAATCACAATGATTTGTAATCTCATCTCGATGTCAGATTTGTTTCTCTATTTACTTCTTCTCCATTTGATTTTTATTTTTATTTAAAAAATCGCTTCAAAATTTTTCAAAATGGAGAAGTATATAGGTTAGGTATTTTTTATCATCCAAAGGTGTCACCTAATGAAACCTTTGAAACAACAAAAAAAAGGCCTGACAAAATACAGGTGTTAAGTACACCCATACTTCGTCAGACCTTGCTCACTACAATTCTCATTGTGTGGCGATTCGCTCAGTACGAACTTTCTGGTTACGAAAGCTAACAGCAATCACAGATTTACATAGTGGACACTTTATTTTTATGATTCCAACTGTTTCTTCTGGATTTGCGTCAAACAATCTTTTATTTTTACAACATGGACAAGCCACATGCATTTCCTGCATCTATCTTCGCCTCCCGTAAGAGGCCAGTCAAAGGGAAAAGTCAAACTGACCATTATATTCTTCATTATCCTTTGCACTTTTATCCGTCTTTTATCCGTGACCTAATCCTAATGTAGCGATAATTTATTATATCGAACATCTGTTCTGTTGTCAATTACCAAACACTGAAAGTTGCTCCAACGAAGTATTCATATTAAATTCATATTCAAAAAATCCTTTTCCGCATTTTACAAATCTTTTTTCTACGTTTACAGATTTTTTTAGTGTATCTGTGATAGAAAATTTCACACTTTTATGCTATACTGGACATATATAGAGTGCTTTTCTAATCAAACGCTGTTACACAGAACACCTCTCTCTGAGGTTGATTTAATTATATGAAATTCGATTGGTAGAACTGGTCAGTATCAGATAGGATTGGATAGGCATGGATATGGAGGGATAAAAAATGGAATTCAAAGATTTTATACATAAATTATCCTCTGTTATCAGTGCTGGTGGCAGTACTGATAAGTTTACTCGCTCCATCTTTGAAGCTATAGTGACAGAAGATGGACAAGATATTCTTAATGGTTACAAAACAAGCAGTTACAAGGCATTCTTCAATGGAAATACTTCTATCCGAAGAATTTCGCAAAAAATAAATGCTTATATTGAGCCAACAGAGTTCATGGATTACATCGATAATTTTCCTGGTGCAGTTGTTGAGAATCTCTGCAATGTTTTTGCTGAAGATATCCCAGATATCAATTCTGTAAATGCATCCGAAAAATTAGCTGATTTATTCGTGTCTATCATGACAGAGGCTGCTGGCAGCACCTCAAAAGTTCCCGCAAGAGATTCTCGCCCTATTATTATGGATGCCATAAATGGATTGGCTCCTGATTTAGGTAAATATCAAGATGGTGTTCTTTACATGCAAGAAATCAAAAGTCAAGATGATGAAGATCGAAATCCATTCCAGAATTATCTGGAGAATGCCACAGGATATTATTCAACCAAGAAAACGCTCTTGTATGCTGAAAATCCGCATCCATTTTACGAGCTTTATGTATGTAATAATATTAAATATCATAAATATCGATTTACAGGGTACAGAGATATAAGACCTGAAATTACAATTAGCGACGCTACTATCGAAAAACTAGAGGCAGAATCCAAATATATTATTATTGAAGGAATCGGCGGTATTGGAAAATCAATGTTCCTTACTCATTTATTTTTAACATCCGCCAGCAATATTTCTGAAACTGGTATTGTTCCTCTCTTTTTGTCGTTAAAGGATTATAAAGACACAACTGATAATGTAGTAGATTTCATATGGAAATCACTGTGCGTGTATGACCCTAATATAAGCAAGAAGGTAATAATCGATGCTCTGCAAAACAAAGGACTTGTCCTTTTGCTTGATGGCTTGGATGAAATACAATCATCCGTTAGAGAGGCTTTTGAATCAGATTTAGAGGCTTTTATAAAGTCATATAACGGGAATACAATTATCATTACATCCCGCCCGATTTATAATGCTTTTGTATCATTTTCAAAGTTTTCTGTATTTGATATACAGCCATTGTCAAAGGAACAGGCCTTAGCTCTCGTTGATAAGTTAGAATTCTGGGATGATTCTGCAAAGAAAAATTTTATGCAGGCACTCGATAAGGAACTCTATTCTTCGCATCTTCAGTTTGCAAGCAATCCGTTATTGCTCACTATAATGCTGATGACATACTCTTCCTTTGGTGAAGTTCCCGCAAAAATGCACGTATTCTATTCCAAAGCCTATGAAACAATGTCTCGACTGCATGACGCATCAAAAGGGTCATTCAAGCGGCCTCTTTACACAAAACTCACGCCTGAAGAATTTGCAAAAATATTTGCAGAGTTCTGTGCAAGAACATATACAGATGAAATACTCGAATTTGACGAGAGAACATTCTCAACATATATGTCCAAGGTCATAGATAGTTCTTCCATTGATACAACAGGAATATCTCCTCATGAGTTTATTCTTGATCTGACAGAGAACCTTTGCATTATGTACAGAGAAGGCAACACATATTATTTTATACATCGTTCATTCCAGGAATACTTTGCTGCTGTTCACTTTTCTTCACAGTATGATGCAAAACTCACAAAGATTGGAAACTTCTTTGAAACAATGCCTAACCGTACTTACACGGACAAAACATTTGATATGCTGTATGATATGATTCCTGAGAAAGTGGAGCGATTTATATTCCTTCCATTTTTAACAAATCTTATTTCAGAATATGAAAAACAAGGTGATGAGGAATATTGGGAATTCCTAGAAAAGCAGTATCCTGCCATCTACCATGAGGAAGGTAATGTTGGCGATTCTTACTATAATGAAGCCAAGTCCTATCTGTATCGAATTATCGTAGAATATAACGGATTAGAACACGCTTCCGAACTTGAGTATTATGAATGGCCTCGACAAATATATGATTTGCCAACTCAAAACTGGGTAGATGCTTACAGCGAGTTTGTTGAGGGCGATGCTTTTGAACGATATCCAAGCCCTGCTGATATAAGTGAGTCACTGCTTGATGACACAACTTTGTTCCCAGAAGATCAACTGCCTTATCAGTATGAGTCCTACTTTGGTACACCTGAAATAGCGGGCAGCACCATTGAAATAGAAATATACGATCTTCGAAAATATGCTTATAAATACAGAGAAATCCGTAAGTGCATTGAAGACCCTGAATTTCCGCTGATGGTTGAATACAGAGAATTGAAAGATTATTACACTAAACTAAAAGACAGAGCCGACAAAGAAGATGCATCGAGTTCACTCTTTGATGACTAGGAAAGGATATAAAAATAATGAGAATCAGTTATAACAAACTTTGGAAATTATTGATTGATAAAAATATGAATAAAAATGACTTAAAGACAACGGCAGGCATCAGTTCTGCTTCCGTGGCCAAATTAGGAAAAGGAGAAAATATCACTACCGATGTTCTTCTTAAGATATGCGAGTCACTAAATGTGCATTTAGAAGATATTATGGAAACAATTGACGATTAATGGAGGTACCGCATGAAATTATTATATTCTAATATTCTCCCTCTTGGGACAGATGACACTCAACAAACCATCGCAGATTGTTTTGAAGATCAGCTCTCAAAAGCTGACCGTATTGAAATTGCTGTAGGCTATGTATCTCGTGCTTCACTCGAAGAACTAGACAGCCTAATTGAAAAATACAATATCAAAAATATATGCTTAAATATTGGTATGTACTATATCGAAGGTATGCCAGAAGGTTCCTATCACACTGCTCTCAAACTTAACAAAAAATGGCTTGCTGATAGTATCGGAGAAATTCGAATGATTCGTACTTTTAAGTATCACGGCAAAGTATACTGTTTCTACAAAAATGGTGAACCATTTGCTGCTATTATAGGGTCTGCTAATCTCGGTGTCTTAAAAATGGAGGCATCCAATCGCAGACAATATGAGTTATCCTCACTAACCACAGACCCTGCGGAATGCAATGAAATCTCAGAACACATTCTTCAATTAAAAACGCCAAACTGCTCTGCCAACATTGAGGATATTACCGATATGCCTCTTATTTTTGAAAAGAATACTGCCCTTTCCGGCATTGAACTTGTTACGGAAGTTCCACCTTCAAATGTTGAATTTTATAAGCGCTGTATGACACATGCATCTTTCCTTCTGCCACTGAAGGTACCTGCATATGATGAACGTCATATTGATGATAAAAAGCATTATACGAAATCAAATGTAAATGTTTGTTATGCCGCACCACGAAATAAGAGAAAATCACGCGACTGGTATGAAACTCAGCTTACTGTTGCAAAAGAAATCACGCATATAGAAGGATATCCTGAAAAGAATGTTCCATTTTTTGTCGTTACAGATGATGGTTATTGGTTCAAAGCACACACTACAAGCGATGGCAACAAACAATTTAGTGCTGTTGGTGACGAGTTAATCATGGGGCGATGGCTTAAGGGCAGACTTGCCGCAGCTGGTTTAGTTGCACCTGTAAACGATACTCAGAAGGATACAGATCGTTTAGGAATGATTACAAAGGAAATGCTCCAAGAATATGGATGTGAAAATCTCTACTTGAAAAAGACAGGACAAACTGCTCTTGATGAAGACGGTACAGCATTAGATGTTTGGATGCTTTCTTTCAAACCAGAAGATCAGGAAGGAGATGACGAATAATGGCTTACTTAAAGAATTATATAGATAAAATTATCGAGCGCGGCAATATCGGACTTGCAGAATCAATATCAAACACTGCAGAAGATGTTGGAAACAATTATCTCAAAAACTTCTCCTTCACCAGCCACGAAATTGGATTATTATTCGGCAATGTTCAGTCTGGAAAAACAGGACAGATGTTTGGTATTATGAGCAAGGCTACAGACCTTGGTTTCCCTGTATTTGTCCTTCTCACTACTGACAATGTCGTTCTTCAGCAGCAAACATTAGATCGTGTAAAAGCTGATCTGGACGGTTTCTGCATTTGTGGAGAAAACGATGCACGAGTATTTGCCGACAACAGTTTGATGCTTCCTACAATAGTCGTGCTGAAGAAGAATGCCAGAATATTAAAACTATGGGCTAATATTTTTAATTCAACTGGATTTATGCGTGGGAATCCGCTATTTATCGTAGATGATGAGGCAGATGCCGTTTCCTTAAATACATTGGTAAATAAGAATCGTCAGTCCTCTATCAATAAATATCTTGATTCAATTCGAAATGGTGCGTCAAGCAGTCTGTATCTGCAAGTAACTGGTACACCGCAGTCCATTTTCCTTCAGACTCGTGAATCAGGATGGCATCCATTATTTACGCACTACTTCAAACCAGGAAAGAGTTATCTCGGTGGGGACTTCTTCTTTCCAAAGACAGGAAAACCTGACTGTGTTACTTACCTTGATAATTTGCAACAACCTGAAAGAGATGTTGTAATTAGGCACCTACTTGTTTCTGCACAAATTCTCGCCTCTGGAGGAATAACCTCTACTTGTCTGATTCACCCAAGTGTAAAACAGGCAGCACATCAGAGATTTGCAGACAGTATTAATGATGAACTTGACTGGTGCAAAGCAAATTTACATGGGGCACTCGAAACTGAACTCAGGAAACAGCATACATTGTTGGGACCAACTAAATCAGCTAAGGTTCCATTTTCGGAAATAATGGATAAAGTCACAGAACTTCTGACTAATAATGAATTCAAGGTTCTTATAATGAATGGAAAAACCGATGTTGAAAGTTCAGAATATGCTTCCGGCTGTAATTTTGTAATAGGTGGAAATACCCTTGGCCGTGGTGTAACATTCCCTGGTCTTCAGACTATTTATTATACCAGAACTGCTAAAAAGCCACAGGCCGACACTATGTGGCAGCATAGCCGTATGTTTGGATATGACCGTGACCCAGGAATGATGATGGTTTATATTGACGAGAGACTGTATAAGTTGTTTGCCGACATAAATGCAACCAATAATGCAATTATCTCTCAAGTTGAACAGGGGTTTGACGATGTTAAGATTTACTATCCAGAAGGACTCAATCCTACAAGAAAGAATGTCCTAGATACAGATCATGTGACTGCCATCTCTGGAGGCACAAACTATTATCCATTCAATCCAGACAACAACACTATTGATGAAATCACTAATTTACTTGCACCATTTAATGACGATGAACCATATTATCAAGTAAGCCTTAGAGTGATGAAGGAAGTTCTTTCTCATGTTGTTACCGACCATGATTTCAAACTTCCATCATTCCTATCGATCATTGATACAATGCTCTCTGAAAATCCGACTATGCAGGGCATACTCATTGTACGAAGAAACAGGGATGTTGCACAAGGCACTGGTGCATTACTGTCACCAAATGACTGGCAGTTGGGTGCTTCCTTCCCTCGTAAAGTTGTACTTACAATGTATCAAGTTACAGGTAATAAAGGATGGGGTGGAAAGCAATTATGGATTCCAAATATAAAATTGCCTGATGGTGCAGTTTATTATGATGTAATCGAGGACTGATATGGCTGATAATCATTCAAAAGAAGTGAGAAGCAAGAATATGTCTCACATCAGAAGTACCAATACAAAGCCAGAAGAAATCGTTAGAAAATATTTGTTTTCACATGGTCTTCGATATCGAAAAAATGTACGAACACTTTCCGGCTGTCCTGATATCGTACTTCCTAAATATAAAGCGGTTGTCTTCGTAAATGGCTGTTTCTGGCATATGCATGACTGTGGCCGCTTCGTATGGCCGTCCAGCAATAAAGAATATTGGAGCAAAAAAATCAACAGAAATGTTGAACGAGACGCAGAAAATCATCGCATTCTCTCCGAACAGGGATGGAAAGTCCTTGTAATATGGGAATGCCAGTTAAAGAAGAAAGTGGCAGATGAGAATTTAGAGAATTTATATAATGCCATTACCCAATAAAAAATACGGATGCAGGTTCAACCACACCTTGCATCCGTATTTTTTAATCTTCGTCTTTGATATTTGGTTCTGTATATTCGTATTCTTCCCCGGCAAATGTTTTCAAAACTGCCTCAAAGATTATCTTTGCACCTTCACACGGAACAGCCATACCAATCTGCTTTCTAACCTGTTCCTTTGAACCTTCAAAAATATAATCATCCGGGAATGTCTGCAGTCTTGCTCTTTCACGGTTTGTTAAAGCTCTCGGCTCTTCCCAATGATAAATATGTGTTCCGCCTCCGCCTGAACCAGTTACTGTATAAGAAGGCTTTTCTGGATCGAGTCTCTTGTAGATTGTACTAATTTTAGTCTTAGTGTTAATCTTCAAATCATCCGGTAAATCCACATCCCAAGCATTCTGTCCAGGTCCAATCAAGTTCAGTCTTCTTATTACCTTTTCTGACTGTTTTGTTGGCTCATTATTATATGCATCTGCTGGAATTGGCGGCTCCTCAATTGCCTGTCGGCATGTTTTCATTTCTCCCGTTGGTGCAGGAATTCTGAATTCATATGGAAGGTCATCTCGAATGCCTATAATGATAATTCTGTGTCTTGCCTGTGGAATCCCATATTCTTCGAACTTATATAAATTGGGATAAATTCTGTATCCAGCCTCTTTCATATCTGAGAGAATCTTGTCAAAGGCTTTTCCTTCATTAGCGCTTCTCAGGCCACCAACATTTTCTGCAAGAAACCATATTGGACGATACATTTTCAGTACTTCAATTCCATATGTGTATAATGGTCCATACTTCCCTTTGAATCCAAGTTTCGAACCCACAAGGGAAAAGTCATTGCATGGGAAACCAAATGCCAATGCATCAATGGCTCCAAGCTGTGTTAAATCGAGCGTATGCACATCTTCGCAGTAAACGCTCTCCGGTGCATCTGGGCATATGTTTCGAGTATAGGTACGGCATGTAGACTCATCAAGATCATTGGCCCACTGATGAACAATGCCAAACTCCTCATTTCCTATATCTGCATGCGTAGCTCCCCAGCCAATTCCGCCGGGCCCGCAAAATAATTCTCCAAGATGAAAAATCATTACAATCTATCCTTTCTTCTTTATGATAAAATCGATCTGGTCTTGAATATGGTTCTTTTCATCTGAATCAAGTATAGATATGTTCTTAAATCCTGATCGATACTCTTCCAAGTCTGAAGTTTCTAAAAATCCTGCCATAATAAAAAGCGGTACTACTGGCACGCCATATAAAACAGCAAGTTTCTTAAGCTCCGCTGCACCTAAGATGTTGTCAGCACCATTTTCCGCTTTACAAAGGCGAGAATTCGTGATTCCTATTTGAGTCTGAACTTTCGCTTGACTCAAACCTTTTTCATTTCGTGCATTTCTTAAATAATCGCCTAGTTCACTCATAGTTTCACCTCTTGAACTAGTATAGCATAACCGCTGCGAAAATGCAACACTTTTATATATTTACGCTGCGTTATTGCAGCATTATTCATAAACTAACCTGTCAACTCAACCTATAAAATATTCATCTTATCCACTCAACCTATTCCAATGTTCATCTTGTCAACTCAACCTTATCGCAAAATCGCAGTAGACCAGTTCTCGCAGACACAAAAAAGAGAGCCTAGAGCAAACCTGTCATATTTACTCCAAACTCTCGAAATCCCTTTATTTCAAGGCTATTTGCAGTTCTTACTTCTGTACTTTTGACATCAAGACTACCGTCTCAACATGTCCCGTCCTACCAAACAGATCCACGCCCTTGACCTTGACCGTCTTATACCCCAACTCTTCCAGCACAGCACAGTCCCTAGCAGCAGTAGCGTGATTGCAGGAAATCATAACTATCCTGTCAGGGGACATTTTTGCCATGTACTCCAGTGCATCCCTAGTGCAGCCCTTTCTTGCAGGGTCCGCTATTATCACATCTGGTCGCTCGCCACGGCTGTAAAGTATCTCTGCTATCTTTCCTGCGTCACCACATATAAATTCCGCATTTGTGACATTGTTTGCTGCGGCATTTCGTTTTGCATTGTCTATTGCAGACTCTATTATCTCAACACCTATGAGCTTTTTCACCTTTTGGCTCATTGACAAACCAATCGTTCCTGCACCGCAGTAAAGATCAAGAAGAGTTTCCTTTCCTGTCAGCTGAGCATAATCTGCGGCAATTTCATAAAGCCGTTCCGCCTGAATTGTATTTACCTGATAAAATGACAGCGGTGATATCTCTATATCATTTCCGCACATGGTATCGTGTATCGTGTCGCTTCCATACGCAGTAACAAGCTTCTGTCCGAGTATACAGTTGGTCTTTCGGCAATTCTCATTGAAAACTATACTCTTTACATCAGCATATTTTTTGCAAAGCTCACCCACAAGCACATCAAATACGCCACGCTTTTTAAGGTCAGTTATAACAAGACAGACCATTATCTCACCTGAGTGTTCGCCACGCCTGAGATAAATATGCCTGAGCAGACCGCTTCCCGTTTCCTCGTTGTATGCCTTTATCTTACGCTCGTTCACATAAGCCATTATTTCATCGGCTATTGCCTTGAATACAGCAGGCTGTAATGCACAATCAGTGTGATCGCATACATGATGAGAACGCCTTGAATAGAATCCGCAAACTGCCTTGCCGTCCTGCTCTGCTACAGGGTACTGCGCCTTGTTGCGATAGCCAACAAGCTGGTTACAACCCTCAAAGCTGTCATATTCAGGATAAAGCTTACCGATACGCTCAAATGAATCCTTTATGAACTGCTCTTTTACACGGCATTCTTCCTCATAGCTCATGTGACGAAAACAACAACCGCCACACCTTGAATAAACAGGGCAATCGTTCTTCGTTCTTTCAACCGAACCACTTACAATATTTTCGATAATGCCATAGCAATACGTTTTGCAGATCTTGACTATCCTGCATTCGATAACGTCGCCAATAACAGTAAAAGGCACGAAAACAGCAATGCCCTCGTGCTTTCCTACTCCGTTGCCCTCATTTGTCATACCGCTTATTTCAAGCCTGATAATCTCATTTTTCTTTAGCATAAAATTCCTCTATCTCATTTTTTTGCTTAAGCATAAGCTCAAAATGCTTATTGTATTCCAGCGGAAATTTGTAATTGAACACACGCTCCAAACGTCCGCCCTCTTTGTCAACAAGCTTTGTCGAGCCACCTGCACCCATTGCAAGTATGGTCTGAACCTCTTCCATTATATAGATATTATACAAACTCTCGTGACCCTGCTTTGTCCAGCCTATATTTTCAAGATTTTCAAGCATATTCTTCTGTCTGTAGAGATAATAAGGCAGATAGCCGCTTTCAAGAAGTCTTTTTGTGGCATACTCTACCATTTTATCGGCTGGATTTTTCAGTACTTCCCTGTCACCACTGTGATTTAGCCTAGCCGCACGCTTTATGGAAAGTGTGTGTACAGTGATATTCTCAGGAGCAAGCTCGATAAGCTTATCAATGGTATTCTCAAAGCTCTCCACTGTGTCTGTTGGCAGACCTGCGATTATATCAGTATTTATAGAGTCAAAACCAACTTTTCGTGCAAGGTCAAAGCTGTCAAAAAACTGTGCAGTTGTGTGCTTTCTGCCAATAGCCTCAAGAACGCTGTCATTCAAAGTCTGTGGATTTATAGATACTCTGCCACAGCCGTTTGCTTTAAGCACCTTCAGCTTTTCTTCAGTTATGGTGTCAGGTCTTCCCGCTTCAACAGTGTATTCACGGACAGTTGACATATCAAAGTTGTTTGCAATGACTTTCATAACTCTGTCAAGCTGAGCAGCAGTGAGCGTGGTAGGAGTGCCGCCGCCAAAATATACGGTGTCAAGCTTCAAACCAAGCTTTTCCGTTATCTTCGCAGTATAAACTATCTCCTCACACAGCTTGTTCACATACTCAGGGATAAGCTTCATACAGCCCTCGATAGATTGCGAAACAAAAGAACAGTAGGAGCATCTTGTGGGACAAAACGGCACTGACACATAAAGACTAAAGCTGTCCTTTTCAAGCTCATCAAGGACAGGCTTCTGGGTTATAGCAGTTTTGTATGCAATATCGCACTTTTCTTCGCTGCAAAGATATCTGCTCTCCATGGCTTTAAATATCTCCGCCTTGTTCATGCCCTCACTGAGCATATCATTCACACGCTTCACAGGTCTTATTCCCGTTATAACGCCCCATTTCGGCACAATGCCTGTTATCTCGCTCATTGCCTTAAAAAGAAGTCTTGAAAGCGAAAGTTCCATGTCGCTTTCAAAATGCACAAACTCCTCTTTTTCGCAAGTCTTGCCGTCATATCTCACCTTAACGCTCAAACAAACATTGTCAGCGTTATCCTTTTTCTGAGCGAACACATAATCGTCCTCTGTATCTATGCTGTCAGAAAAAACGTGGGTAAAGAGCGTTGCAGGGATAAAAAGCTTCATTACTCCCTCAAGCTCATATTTATAATTGTTGCCGCTGAATATCAGAGTCATTTCAAAGCCTCCGCAGCCTGCCTGAGATATGGGTTATACTTTCTCTCAGCGTCAAGTGTCGTGACATTCATGTGACCAGGATAAACAGTTAGATTTCCACCAAGGTCAGCTATTTTCATAAGCGACTTCATGAGGGCTGGGCTGCTTCCATCAGGCATGTCAGTTCTGCCAACACTTCTTGAAAATAGGGTATCTCCCGAAAACATATTCATGCCGCATATGAAACAAACAGAACCGCTTGTATGTCCCGGCGTTTCCAATACGTCAAATTCAAGCTCGTCAAGCTTTAGTATATCGTCCTCTGTAAACACATTGACCTTGCCTGTGTAATTTCTGTGTCCTCTTATTCTGAAAAGATTAGCAAGCATTCCTGCGTCATCTGTAAGCTTAGGCTTATCCATAATGTGGATATACACCTCGCAGCCTGTCCTGTCTACAAGGTCAGCCACAGCACCGATATGGTCAAAATGACCGTGGGTAAGAAAGATCTTTTTAAGCGTAAGACCGTGACTCTCTATCTCACCGAGAATATAATCGGGGTCGGCAGGTGCATCGATAAGAACGCAGTTATTTTCTTCGCTTGCAACAATATAGCTGTTCGTTTCACAAACACTCAATGGTTTGAGCCTATATATTTTCATTATATGTCCTTTCTTATTTACCGCTTCTTTCAACAGAAATAACGTTCTTTATTTTCTGAAGCTTGTTTATAACATTGTTGAGCTGTTCCATTCCTGCAATGCTGACAGTTACGGAAAGCATTGCATTGCCGTTTTTCAGTTCCCTTGAGGTTGACTCATAGATAAAAATATTGATCATTGCAAGCGCTGACGAAACGTCTGCCAGCAGACCTATTCTGTCAACCGCAACAATATCCAAAGTACACTTGAAATAGCCAGTATGCTTTTCAGAACTTTCCCACTTAACATTTATCCAACGAGCGGCATTTTCAGGATCATCTTTCTGCGAAAGATAGTTCACGCAATCCTTTTTATGCACGGATATGCCGTGACCTCTCGTGATAAAGCCGACTATTTCGTCACCTGGAAGCGGATTACAGCACTGTGCAAACTTGATAGCGCAGTTGTCGATGCCGTCAACGATAACACCGGTGGAATTTTTAGAAGTCTTTATCTTATTTTCAAGGTCAGAAGTATCAGGCTGAGCCTTTTCACCATATTTCTTATTATACTCAGATTTCAGCCTTTGCATCACCTTTGAAAGCTGAACTCCACCATAGCCGATAGCTGCAAAGAAGTCGTCAAGGGTATCACAGCTGTGTCTGTGCATATCCATTTTGAGAAAGTCCTCAAGTTCTTCCTCAGGCACTCTTATATTATTTCTGCGGAACTCTCTTTCAAGAGCATTTCTGCCCTCAAAGATATTTTCCTCTCGTCTTTCCTTTTTGAACCATGAACGTATCTTTGATTTGGCTTCATTGGTCTTGCAGATATTAAGCCATGAACGGCTTGGGCCATGACCTTCAACGTTGGTAGTAAGTATCTCGATTATCTCGCCTGTTTTTATCTGATAATCATAAGACACCATTTTCTTGTCTACCTTTGCGCCGCACATCTTATGACCCACCTGTGTGTGGATAGCGTAAGCAAAGTCGATAACAGTTGATCCGACAGGCAGTGTTATCATATCGCCCTTTGGAGTGAAAGCAAAAACGTCCTCAGGGGCAAGGTCATTTTTGATAGCCCTTACTATCTCCTCAACGTCGTTTGACTCCTGCTGTGACTCGATTATCTGTCTTATCCATGCAAGGCGCTGATCGTCCTTTGAGCTACCCCTTACGCCCTCTTTATATTTCCAGTGAGCTGCGATGCCATATTCAGCCGTTCTGTGCATTTCCCATGTTCTTATCTGAACCTCGAAAGGTATTCCCTCTCTGCCGATAACAGTTGTGTGAAGAGATTGATACATATTAGCCTTAGGCGTGGAAATATAATCCTTAAATCTGTTTGGGATAGGTCTGAACATATCGTGGATTATGCCAAGTACGTTATAGCACTCGGTAACTGTATTGACGATAATTCTTACGGCATAGCGATCATATATCTGGTCTATCTCCTTGCCGTCACGATATACTTTTTTATAAATACCATAATTGCTTTTAACTCGACCCTCGATAAGGGGAACAGGGTCAAAATCCTTTTCAAGCCTGTCATGTATCTTGTGCTTGATGTTTTCAACAAGCTGTTCACGGCTGCCCTTTCTGAGCTGCATTTGCTCGTCTATCTCGGCATAAGCATATGGATCAAGATAGTAAAAAGCAAGATCTTCAAATTCATCTTTAATTGAGCGTATTCCAAGGCGGTGAGCTATCGGTGCATAGATGTTCATTGTTTCATGGGCGATAGTTCTGCGTTTTGAATCTTTGCAATAATTAAGAGTACGCATATTGTGAAGTCTATCTGCAAGTTTTATGATAATAACACGAATATCCTCGCTCATTGCAAGAAGAATTTTTCTGATATTCTCAGCTTTCTGCTCGTCTTTGGTGAAAGTTTCTACCTTTTTCAGCTTTGTAACGCCATTTACAAGCATTGCAACGTCTGAGCCAAAATTCTTCTGTAATTCTTCAAGAGTGCATGGAGTGTCCTCCACAACGTCATGAAGAAGTGCTGCACAAATAGTATCAGTATCCATGCCAAGCTCCAAAAGAATATATGCAACAGACAGAGGGTGGGTTATATACGGCTCGCCAGACTCTCTTTTCTGATTGTGATGATACTTTTCAGCAAGTTCATAGGCGGAAACGATTTTTGACAGATCGTACTGCCTCTCGCCATCAAGTATTTTCTGAATAAGTGCATCAATAGAACACACCGACCTCTCACCTATATGCTCAGGCTTTGAAGCTTCAGGCACAGCGTCGGTATAGTCAGGCGAAGCCGTAGGAGCAGGCTTTTCTTCAAACTGCTCTTTAACCTCGGATTCGGCAGGAAGATCTTCTTCACTGACAGTTTTTATCTCAGGTATATTTTCTATCTTATCCATTTCAGCAGGATCAAGCAAAATATTCTCTTTATCTGACATTTTAGTTACCTGCCTTTCCAAGCATTTCATTCAGCTTAACAAGAGTTTCAGAGTCCTCAAGATTTACCTTTTGTTTCGGCACAACGTAGCTTATTTTCATAGTTGCGGGTCTGAACTCAATAAGACCCTTATCACGGAAAATATCAACGCAAATATGCAGTTTGCAATAATTCATACTGTCGCCTGATATTTTCATGAAAAGATTATCCAACGTAATATTCTTAACTGCACTTATGTATTTATATACGCCGATAAGCTCCTGCCTTGTCGGGATTATTTTTCTTATAAAACTTGCAGGAAGCTGTTCCCCGCGCATGAGTTTTTCATAACAATCCTTTGCCGCAAAATATCTTTCCTGTTTTACTCCACTCAATCTATGATCGATAACTCTTATGGATATGGACTCACGGTTATTGAACACATTTATTCCAAGCTCCACGAGCATATCAAGCTTATCGCCAACTGCGAAACAAGCTTTTTCAGGTGCAAGGGAGAAAATAAGAGCCTGTCCTCTATAGCTTCCGTATGAAAACTCGATCTTTGTATGCTTGCCCTGTGACAGCGGTATTATCTTATCTACTCTTACTCCAAGCATTGCAAAAACTGGAACAGGGTTCTCTGCACCAAAAGGCTCCATTGCGGCAAGACCCTTTACATTATCAAGGTTGATATCCTGCGGCATAAGAAGCTTATCCGCTATAAGCTCAACGCTAGGGAATTTCTCCATAGGATCGCTGTATTCATACACCATTTGAGTGAACTTTTCAATGTTCTCAGCCTTCAGCGACAGACCTCCTGCACACTCATGTCCACCAAATTTATCAAGCAGCTCTCCGCAATGCTGAAAACACTTGAATATATTGAAGCCCTTTACGCTTCTCGCAGAGCCTCGTGCGTTTCCATCATCATCAATGGAGATTATAACATTCGGCTTTCCGTAAAATTCCAAAATGCGTGAAGAAACAATGCCAATAACTCCGTGATGCCAGCCCTTGCCTGAAAGCACAAGCACTCTATGGTCAAGAGTTTCAGGGTGAGCGTTTATATAGTTTACTATTTCTGTCATTATCTCTGTTTCCGTCTGCTTGCGCTGGGCGTTAAGATTTAAAAGAGTGTCAACATAATTCTCAGCGTCCTCCGGGTCTTCGCTGAGAAGCGTTTTTACCGCTGTAAGTGGTGAGCCAAATCTGCCCGAAGCGTTTATGACAGGGGCAATCCTAAAAGCAATGCCTGTTGAGTCAAGAGCATTTCTATCAAGCTTTGCTTTATCTATAAGATAGTTTAGTCCCAATATTTCGGTGTTTGCAAGATATTCAAGACCACGCTTGACAATAGTTCTGTTTTCCCCTGTGAGTGGCACAACGTCCGCAACTGTACCGATAGCACAAATGTCGGCATACTGTTCCATAACAGTGTCGTAACTGCCGCCGTCAAGTGCAGCACAAAGCTTGAAAGCTACACCAACTCCTGCAAGGTCTTTGTATGACGAAGGACAATCTGCACGATGCGGATTAACAATAGCCCTTGCCCTCGGAAGCTTCTCAGGCGGCTGGTGGTGATCTGTGATAACAAGTTCCATATCAAGCTCAGCAATACGCTCAGCTTCCTCAACCGCGGAAATGCCGTTATCCACAGTGACGATAAGCTTAACACCCTTTTCTGCAAGCATTTCAATAGCTTCCATGTTCATGCCATATCCAGCCTCACGCTCAGGAATATAGTACATAATGTTTGCGCCCATGCTTTCAAGATAGTTGTAAAGTATAGTGGTGGACGTAACTCCATCGCAGTCATAGTCACCGTAAATACAAATAAGATCATACTGATCAACCGCCTTGTTTATCACCTCGGCGGCTATAGCCATATCCTTTATAAGAAAAGGATCACTAAGTTCTTCTCCTTTAAAAAAATCAGCAAGGCTGTCAAAGTCAGTGAAACCCCTTGAAGTCATGACGTCAAGGGTAAGGCTTTTCAAGTCACACTTGTTCATAAACTCTGCAGTTTTCACAGGGTCAGGTCTGTTTATTCTCCATTTTTTCATATAGAAATAGTCCTTTACGCAAATTTACATTCATCATTTATTATACCACATAAACAGCCTTTTTTCAAGTAGCATCAAGAAAAAGTGTGAAATTTTAGGCATAAAAACAGCACCGCAGAAATCCCCGCAGTGCTGAAATATGGATCTTTTATTATTTTGCCGCAGAAACTGCAACATCGTTTCTGCCATATTTTTCATTTCCTGTTGGTTTATCACCTACAGGACTGAATGTTGGAACAATCTTTTCGACCATTTCAACGATATTTTCGTCATTGTTATAGCTTGCACGAGCAAGCTCTCCAAGCTGACCAAGGAACATTTCTGTGTCAAACGGTATAGGCTTTCCGATATGGATAAGCTCATTATCCGTTTTCATCATGCCCTCCTCTGCCATAAGCTTCTCCTCAAAAAGCTTCTCGCCAGGACGCAGACCTGAGTAAACTATCTTGATATCTACATCAGGCTTATATCCTGAAAGTCTGATAAGATTTCTCGCAAGTGTGTCTATCTTCACAGGCGCACCCATATCAAGGACAAATATCTCGCCGCCCCATGCATATGTGCCTGCCTGAAGAACAAGGCTCACAGCCTCAGGTATAGTCATGAAATATCTTATGATATCAGGGTGAGTAACAGTAACAGGACCGCCTGCTTCTATCTGCTTTTTGAACAGTGGGATTACAGAGCCGTTGCTTCCAAGAACGTTTCCAAAACGAACTGCAACAAACTGTGTGCCATTTCTGTCCTTATTGCCAACGCTTTCGATCTTAACCGCTTCACTGCTCTCTATATTATCAACAGCTATCTCGTCTATCGGATCGTTCTCAAGCATACCGTCTGTCATTTCATCAACGTGTGCATGGAGCATAGGTAGAAGATCTGTTCTGCCTGCCTTGCTGATAGCGTCCATGCTCTGGATGACCATTTCGCAAAGTCTTTTACTTGCACCCATAATATTAGTAGGGTTTACAGCCTTATCGGTGCTTATAAGCACAAACCTCTTTGTGCCATGCTTCAAAGCGGCATAGGCTGTCTTGTATGTACCAACAACATTATTTTTGATAGCTTCATTAGGGCTTGTTTCCATAAGCGGAACGTGCTTATGTGCTGCAGCGTGATAAACGATATCAGGCTTGTATTTTTCAAAAACGTCATTGATACGTCTGCTGTCACGAACAGAGCCGATAAGCGTCACAAGATTGAGTTTACTGCCATATTTACGTTTAAGCTCCTGCTCTATTTCATAAGCATTGTTTTCATAAATGTCAAATATGATAAGCTGTTTAGGCTCATGACCTGCTATCTGTCGGCAAAGCTCGCTTCCGATAGAGCCACCGCCACCTGTTACCAAAATGGTCTTACCCTTAAGGTGCTGGAATATCTCGTCCATGTTTACTCTGATAGGCTCTCTTCCAAGCAGATCCTCGACTGCAACAGGCTTCATCTTGCTGAGAAGCACCTCACCATTTGTTATCTGATAAACGCCCGGAAGCTGTTTCATCTCACAGCCTGTTTCCTTACAAATATTAAGGATATCCCTTTTGTTCTCAGGTGATGCAGTTGGAATTGCAAAAAGGATCTGATCAATATTATACTTTTTGACGCTTTCCATAATGCAATCACGGCCACCGACGATAGGAACTCCTCCGATATTTCTTCCCCACTTATTTGGGTTATCATCGATTATGCAGAGTGGTCTTGCATTTGCACGTTCTGACATCGTAAGCTCTTTAAGGATCATCTGACCCGAAGCACCTGCACCAATGACCATTGCATTATGCACTGCAACCTGATTTGTTACCTGTTTTGCTCTTAAAAGGGTGACATATCTATAGGCAAAACGTACTGCTGTTATAAGCACGAACTGAGTTCCCGCTCCTACTATATAGTAAGCCACAGGCATTCTCATGAAGAGTAATGTTATACCAACAGTCTGGAATATGGTAGTAACTATCGAGGCCAAAAATATCCTTGACAGTTCGCCAATGCTAGCAAATCTCCACAAACTATTATAAAGCTTGAACACAAAAAACACCACAACACAGAAAGCTGTATATATTGGAGCAAACTTTACATAGGCAAGCATATACTCTTTTGGTATTGCAGAAAAAGTAAGGTCAAATCTGATGAAAAGTCCGAAAATGTAGGATAGATTTACGGCAACAATATCATAGAAACACAGAAAGAATGCAATAAGCATCCAATGCTTTATCTTTTTGTTTTTCCACACCTGAACTGTGTTTTCACTTGTTTTCTCCATAAATAAAACATACCTCCGCTCAATTAAAGCAATGAATAAGATCACACCATGGCCACCCCTCAATGGCACAGTGCAGGCTATTTATAATATCATCATTATTTTTTCTATACTTAAAAAGCAAACATTCTTTCTTCGTCAGCCATAGCAGACATGAGTACTTTATCAGAACGTCTTATATTTTCACTTCCAGATCTTTTAGCTATAAGATCAAAATTAGGTTTTCTATCATCAAGATTATGAGCATCGCTTCCAAAGACAAAATCTCTGCCACTTGAAATAAGCTTATTAACAAAACGTCTTGTGGAAAAATGCTCAAAAGCTTCTGCATTTATCTGAAAAACTGCATCCACAGACATCAAACTATTCAGATCTGACTTTGAATAAACGCCCATATATCTATGTACATGGGCGATTATCGGAATAAGCCTTCGAGAATTTGCTATCTCGTCTATCTCCTCGACGATCCAACTGTTATACTGAGTGAAGGGTGGTTCAAGAAGAATAAGTCTTGTTCCGCTGATACACAGCTTTTCAAGTTCTCCTAATACGCTGATGCCCTTTTCTATAGCCACCTCAGCACCAATATGTATATCCTTCACGGCAGGGTCAGCCGCCATAAGCTTCTCATAAGCATTTTGCCGTTTGACAAGATAACTGTCTAAAGAAGCTTCCCTGTGCATATAAAAATGCGGTGTTGCCACAATTATACCTATGCCCTGCTGTTTCATCATTTTTATCATTTTAAGTGATGTTTTGATGCTGTCAGAGCCGTCATCAATATTCGGCAGTATATGGCTGTGATAATCGGTAGTCAATCTAACATCTCCATGTCATTTAACTTTCGGCAGAAGTATCCTTCCCACCGTATTTATAGCTGTAGTCATATTTATACTTGTAGCTATACTTGTATCCATAATGAGAACCGTTCTTTGCAGAAATATCATTAAGAACGAAACCAAGCAGATTGCAATCACCTATCTCAAGCTTCTTCATAGACTCCTCTATCTCCTGATATGTAGTTCTGCCATATCTTGCAATGAGAAGAACGCCTGCGACCTCGTCTGCAAGGCTCATTACGTCAGTTACAGGAAGCAGCGGAGTTCCATCGACAATAACATAATCATACTTATGCTGAACATATTCAAGCAATTCACGCATTTTCTCAGAAGCAAGAAGCTCTGACGGGTTTGGAGGCAAAACGCCTGATGTAAGAACAGCAAAATTGCCATTCTTGGTTTCATGCACACACTTATCAAATGTGCTTTCACCACTCAGTATTGTTGAAAGTCCAACATTGTTTTTTAACTTGAAGTTTCTGTGCTGAACAGGTCTTCTCATATCAGCGTCAATAAGAAGAACCTTATTTTCTGTTTCAGCCATTGAAGCTGCAAGGTTTGCAACTGTTACAGACTTACCCTCACTTGGATTAGGGCTAGAAACGACAACTATCTTATTTCGTGTTGTAGAAAGTGTAAACATAAGGTTTGTACGCATTGTTTTGTAGTTCTCTACAATATTAAACGGTATATCCTTATTATTGAACAGAAGCTGTTTTTTTCTGTCAGCAGAAGAACCTTCATCCTTTTTAGAAGTCTTTCCACCAATATTCATTATCTCACCAACGATAGGCTTCTGATAAATTTCGCCAAGCTCATCAGAATTCTTTACAGTGTTGTCGAAGAAGTCGATAACAAGTATCACTAGAACAGCCACCATCAAGCCACCAACAAAGCCAAGGGCAACATTTTTAGTGGTGTTAGGAGAAACAGGTGTATTGTAAACTTCAGCATCACCTATCTTTTCAACTGAGCCTGCACCGATAACTCTTATAAGAAAGCTTGGAGCGACGTCAGCCATGATGTTACAAAGGTCAGAAGAAAGCTTTGCATTGGTTGTTGTGGCAGTTATCTGAAGTACCTCCGTCTGATTTACAGCGGTCATGCTATAAGCATTTCTCAGACCATCATTTGAAACCCTGCCGCTTGTTACAGTAAAATAAGGAGCAAGCTGTTCAGGAGTATACATCTCAAGAAGCTTATCACTTACCTCGTTCATTACCGGGTCATCAGTAAGTATAACAATGTAGGTCTGTACCAATGACTTTGAAGCGTTAATATCCTGTAAGTCAACATTAGTCTTATCCTGACCCGTTGATTGATTATCAGCACTTTTAACATACATTGAAACGTGTGACTGATACTGCTTACTCATAACAAATTTTGATACGAAAAGGGCCAGTATCGCACACACTATTGAAGCGGCAACGATATACCAAACCTTTCCGAGAAGAAGTACCAGAAGATCCTTGATAGTGTAATTTTTTTTCATTTGTATTATTCACCCTATTGTTGATAATTTCGTTATTTTTCCAAAAAATAAACTGTACAATAATAATTTTATCACATTCTATTCAAAAAGTCAACTTTAAACGATACGTTTTTTTGTATTTCAACAAAAAATTGGTTTTTTGTTATAACATACAATAAGATAAACTAAATCAGCCAAGTATTTGTTGGAAATCATATAAGCTGACAGCTTAATTTAACAATTATGAACGGCACTGTAAAAGCCGCCATTACAGTCGTTCCAAAACTATTTACCAGTCCTTGTATCATAAGTATGCCGAAATTCATGACAGATTGCTGAACTGAGGCAGCGGTCGACATTCGCACCACTTCACCAAAACTGCAATCCTTCCAAGATTTTTTCTTGAAGGATAGTCGCAAAAGAGGTTCTTTGGCAAGAGTGTAAAAGCAAAGTCCCACACCTGACAGGATAATTCTAACATGATCAGATGTCAACAACATTATTTTCATTGGAGTATGCGAAAGTTTCAAAATCTCATTGGAAAAGCACAACGTGATAGGCTCTGCCACCAAAGTAACAGAGCCTATCATCAGAAATGATATGTTCAGACAGCCTTTCAGGCGGTGTTCGTTTCTTTCACCGAAACAATAAGAAACAAGCGAGCCACTGCCCATGCACAGACCTATTATGATCGAATAAGGAAAAATCGTGAGGGCGTATGTGCTGCCCACGGCCGCAAGGGCATTTTTGCCAAGAAATCTGCCAACAATAAATGTGTCGGCAATTTTATACACCTGCTGGAGCAGATTTCACAGTATCATCGGGCTTGAAAAAGCAAGAAGCAAGCTTATGATACTGCCGTTTGTAAGATCTCTTTTCATTATCGTTCTATCTCGATACTCATACAGTTTGTACCACTAAGCTGACAACTAAGTTCATCAGGCTGATGCGTACCGACATAGAGGGTGAATTCCTTTGCAAACTGTTTTCTCTCGCCGATATCTGACACTGTTGAGAAAGCTTTGTCAGGTATTTCGATTTCAACATCAAGCTTTTCACATTTTTTGACAAAAAATCTCTTGAAGCCGCACAGCACAGGATAAGCCGGAGCATTATCACAATGTGATTTAATGTAAAGTTCGATAACATCACAAGTATCGGCACCGTTATTTTCTACCTCTACATTGACTTTGCCATCGTCATAACTAAGCGATGTAACAACAACATCTCCATAAGTAAGACCATAGCCGAATGGATAAAGAATGTTATCCCTCGTGTACCTATATGTTCTATCAGACATAGCATAATCAGTAAAGCAAGGTAGCTTGTCGGCGCTATTATAGAATGTAACAGGCAGTTTTCCTGATGGCGACACTTTACCAAAAATAATATCCGCAATAGCCTTGCCGCCCTCTGAGCCCGGATACCATGCGTGAATAAGAGCGTCACAATCATGCTCGATATTTATTGAGCTTCCTGCCGCACATACCACTATCATAGGCTTGCCGATCTTTGCGACACGCTTTATAAGCTCACGCTGACTTTCAGGAAGTCTTAGATCGTTCTTGTCACCTGATGAAAACTCATTACCTGTGTCGCCCTCCTCGCCCTCAATAGTGGCGTCAAGACCAACGCAAAGTATCACAACATCAGAATTTGCCGCTGCCGCCTCAGCTTCGGCGTATCTATCCCCTGCCTGTGCAAGACCCGATACTCTGTCCTTATACAAGTGACAGCCTTCAGCATAAAGCACCCTGCCCTCAAATGCGTCCTCGATACCCTCAAGGAAAGTAACATACCTGTCGGCTGTGCCGTTATAATTGCCCTCTAAAGCCGCTCTGCTGTCGGCATTTGGTCCTATTACAGCGATAGTTGATATTGATTTTTTGTCAAGCGGAAGAATACCCTTGTTTTTGAGCAGCACCATGGACTTCACTGCACACTGGTAGGATACAGCTTTATGCTCAGGGCAGGAAACAACGCTGTATGGTATGTTGTCATATTCCGTTGACTTGTCAAACATGCCAAGTCTTATGCGAGTTCTCATAAGAGCAACACAGGAAGCCCGGATTTCATCTTCTGTCACAAGCCCCTTGTCAAGAGCAGAAAGCAAGTGTACATACGTACAACCGCAGTTCACATTACAACCTGCTTTAAGTGCCATTGCGGCCGACTCTACAGGAGAAGACGTCACCATATGGTGTTCGTGGAAATCCCTTATCGCCCAGCAATCAGAAACAAAATAGCCATCAAAACCCCATTTGTCGAGCTTGCCCATTAGAAACTCACTAGCACATGACGGCTCGCCATTCACACGGTTATACGCACCCATTACACCCTCGACCTTTGCTTTTTTTACAAGCTCCTCAAAGGCGTAAAGATAGGTCTCTTCAAGGTCTTTCCAACTAACCTCTGCATTAAATTCATGGCGAACAGCCTCAGGTCCGCTATGTACTGCAAAATGCTTTGCACAAGCGGCAGTTTTCAGTACCTTGCCACTGCCCTGCAAGCCTTTTACATATGCCTTGCCGCACTCTGCGGTAAGATAAGGGTCTTCACCGTAAGTCTCATGACCTCTGCCCCAGCGTGGATCTCTGAAAATATTTATATTAGGTGCCCAAAGGGTAAGACCCTTGTATATATCCCTGTCATCACGCTTTGAATACTCATTATACTTAGCACGAGCTTCTGTGGAGGTTATATCTGCCACTTTGAACACAAGGTCGGTGTCAAACATAGCCGCAAGACCTATTGCCTGTGGAAACATGGTGGCCACACCGCTTCGTGCAAGCCCATGGATACCCTCATTCCACCAGTTATAGGCAGGAATGCCGAGCCGCTCAACAGCAGGAGCGTCATATCTAAGCTGTGAAGCCGCCTCCTCTACGGTCATTTCATTTACAAGTGCTTCAGCTCTTTCCTGAGCTGAAAGGCTTTCATTGAGATAATTTTTCATATATCCTCCTTGCACATTACGTCAATTATATCATACAAAAAAAATATACACCATGACATGACATCGTGTCAAGACGTATAATTATAATAATTAATGTAGAAATTATATCTAAATGCTTTGAGATCAGCTTTGACAAAAATCATAAAAGCACCAAAACAGTAATGTTATAAGTCTTTTATTTGAGAATGCTGAAAATCTTTTGCATCTTCCAGCAATATACAATTATATGAAACAGCGCATATACGCACTTATACATAACTATTTCAAATCATCGTAAAAATATTTGCTTTTTTCTGAAAAAAATACCAATAAAAATATTGACAATCGAATTTTAATAGTGTATAATATTGTTATAAGAAAATATTACGAAAGGTGATAGGTGTTATGAAAAAGATATTTAAGTCAATTTCGGCTTCTGTTACTGCGTTCATCATTGCTTCAACAATGGTTGTAAGCGCATCAGCAGCTTCTTCTGCCGATGTTGTTTCTGCAGCTAAATCAGCAGGTGTTCCTTCTAACCATGTATCAGAGCTTAAGAACTACCTTGATTCTCACGCTTCAAAGTTCAGCTCTGCTGACTATGATTACATGGTAAAGGCTCTCTCTGATTGTGGTGCTACATATGTTCAGCCTGTTGCTGACAAGCTTTTTGGTGCAGGAACAGATCTTGCTTCACTAACAAACGATCAGCTTAGACAGGTGTTTAAGGAAATGGGCGAGGATAGCAGAAAGGCTATTGCTGATGCTTGCGTAGCTACAGGTAAACACTTTGGTGTTACTATCAAGGTAGACGAGCTTACAAGCAAGGATTGGAACGTTCAAGTCGTTGATTCAGATGGCAATACAAACATTGGAACAAACACAGGTAACGGTTCACTTAATACTGGTGCAAACAGCATGACAGCTGTTCAGGTTGTTGCGGTTCTTACACTTGCTCTTAGTGCATTTGGTATTACAGTAGCTGTTAAGAAGAACAAAGAGTGCTAAGATATGGTCAGGAAAGAGGTTAAAGCTTCCTCGTCTGACGCAAACAAACTGAAAAAAAATAAGAGGACGTCAGTGGCTGTAATGGTCTTGACGCCTCTTTTAGTTTTGGCTCTTTGTTTGTCTATCATGACGCTGGTAAGTTATAAAAAATTCATAGAGCTGCAAGGATATGCAGCAATAGCGTTCAATGAGAACGCTCATTTGAAAAACCCATCAGAGGATAATAAATACAGAAATGCAGACGCACTGCCTATGAAGGGATTAACAAAAGTCACAGTGCCAGATTCTGATAAAAAGACGGAACAGCATGAGATAATCTATCCGTACTACGGCGACAAATATGCCGAGCTGACCGTAAAGAATGATAAGGCAGGCATTGACAAAGAGCCTGTTTACTGGGGAGACTCTGATGATCTTCTAGCAAAAGGTGTTGTGCAATCTAACTATTCTGCATATATAGGTGCTACAGGCAGAGTTGTCCTTGCGGCACATAACCACACTTATTTCAGATATTTACCTAATATTCTAGTGGGTGATCAAGTGATACTAAAAACGGATTATGGCAAATTTACTTATGAGGTCACAGAAACTAAGGTACTTCCAGACACAGATACCTCCCTTTTGTATTATGACGTGACCGCAGATCCACCTGTAGATGATCTGATACTCTACACTTGCTGGAACAATGGATATATGGGTCTTTCAGATCAGAGGCTTTATGTTATCTGCAAAGTCGTAAGCAAAGAATATAAGAATTAGGAGGGTAAGATCTGTGAAAAACAAAAAACTATACAACTACCTGCCTAATCTGATAATCTCGCTGTTTTTGGCGTTTATATTCCTTGCGCTGTCACTTCTGTTTGCGGCAGACAATATTTTCTTTGAACCGACAACCTATACGAACAGTATGCACAAGATAAAAATCGAGGACACGGCTTTTCAGGAAATACAGACATATTGTGAACAACAATATGCCTACACTGGTGTTGAAGCTGATACCCTGAAGAAGTCGATTAACAAAACTGATGTATCAAACGCTATTTATAGCTATGTTGAAGATACTTTCAGTTATATTCTTGGCAAAAAGAGTGGACTTCCTGAGTTTAAGGCAGACTTTACGCTTTTTGAAAAGAATATCTCAGACGATTATACAAAATGGGCTAAAAAAGAAGGCGTTGAATATACTCAGGAACTTGAAGACATAAAGCAGAAGACAATAAAAAATGTGGAACAGGCAATTGAATCCGACCTTGACGTTATGCTTTTGAGCCATATAAATAAACCTAATGGCATTTCCACAAAGCTTAAAGATCTGCTTGTGCTTGCGAGAAAAATAAGGATAGCTCTTATTGCAACGGCTGTTATATTTATAGGCGTTACGGCAGCAGTAAACAGAAAGCATATATGCGGTTTGCTTTATTGGGTAGGTACTTCACTTTTCTGTTCCTCAATGCTCATTCTTGTTCCGTGTGCTATCCTAAAGGGTACAAAATATTATGATGGGCTTGCGATACATAATGACACTGTGTATAATGCACTCACAAGATCCATGTATGGCTTAACTGACAGCCTTATTAAATTATCGACAGTTACTCTCGCAGTGGCAGTTCTTTTTATGGCACTTTTTGCGTTGATAATCAATCTGACAAAGTTCAAAAAGAAAGAAAAATGCTAAATTTATCAGACCCCTGTTTTAAATAGGGGTCTGTTTTTTTACAGATGAAACAATTCCATTTAATAGTCGTCAATAGTTTAAAAATATGATTAAAACGTTATAATAATATTACGATATATGCAGTTCGTTGATATAGGTATATAAAAGAAGATGGAAAAGATTTTTGGCAAGGCAACTTATCATAATGATAGTTATGTCTTAAAGAAGTCATGATGGACGTTAAAAAGCCGCAGAAAAGTATATAGTTGTCCCCTCCAAAGTGAATGCTTTGGAGAGGATTCTTTTAAAACCAATATAATTAAATACGCTTTTCAAACATGACTTTGCATAATTCAGTTTCATCACCACAAACATCTTGTGTTTTGCTAACTTCAACAAAACCACATTTTTTATATAACCCTATAGCAGATAAATTATCAGCAGTGGTCTGCACTCGAACAAATCTTTTACCTTTGTCATGCAAAAAGCTATTAGCAAACTCGACCGCAAATGTTCCAACGCCATAATACTGATATTTTGGCTCAACGGCAAGCATTGAAATATAACCAACTTCAGCGTTTTCTAGTCCGTTGATTTTCAGCCAGGCAACAGGCATAAGTCCTCGACATATCAGAAAATTTTCCTCATCTGTATCATTATTCAAAATCGACTTACACCACTCGTCATAGGATATTTTATCACCGTGTAAAGCCTTCAAATTTCTGTTGTAAAGATTGGCTACTATCTTTACATCAAGTTTTTCTCGTACAGTCACAGCGTTGTAAATTTGTCCAAACTGCTTTTCAAACATCAGGTCACCATTATTTATCAGATCATTAAACGTCTGATATGGTTTTTCAGTAAAGCCAAGCTTTTTCTGCAACTCAAGTGACGATGTGTTTTGTGGATCAACATAAGTTCGTACAGTTTTACAGCCCTTGTCTTTCAGTACATCAAAGGCTGTTGTAATCATTTTCTCCGCAATATGCTTGCGACGGTGGTTTTCCACAACAAACAGATCACCATAATACCAAAGTGTAGGGTCATCAATATTTTGTATACAACATAGCCTTCCCACAAAATCGCCAGAACTACTTTGTGCTATCACATTAAAATAGTCTGTTTCTGACTTGAAAAAATAAAGCATAGTTCTCAATCCTGCAATGTCAGGTTGCTCCCAAAGAGAATTAGAAATCTGCAAAGCAAGATTTTCTGATAAATACTCACTTGTCCGTATCGCTATGATCTCAGTATTTTTTGTGCCCATAAAACTCCTCATTTCACAAATATAAAAGTGTTCCCGAAAAATCGAAAACACTTAAATTCATTATTCACAAAAGAAGTTAGAACACAAAGCAGTGTGAATGATAGATATTTTCGACTTTTCTGTTACGAATATTCATATCATTCACCTGCCTTTCAACTCTGTGTTGTGACTATGAAATAGATGACATCATTTTTATGCGTATCATACTTTATTCAATCATAAACTAAAAGGCTTTAAATAGCGTTGGACTTACCTAATTATAATATTGATATTATCACACCTTCTATATTGAAAAGTCTAGAAATTTTCTTTGACAATTTTACTATTTTTTATCATTCATATATTCAAAGAAAAAATTTTCCCATTCATCGAATACAACTATCTCTTTTCAAAATCATCAAAAATTTCATTCTATACTTTGTTATCAATAATTTTTCGCTTTCCTTTAAGTGCAGATTGAGTTGTCGGCTTAATTCTTATAATTTTATAATATCCTAACTTTTCGGATTCTTCATAATTATTAATCAGATTATTTTCTTTGAAAGCGAAAAGTAATTTTTCATTTTCATCATTGATTTCAAACTTTGGTCTGCTGTGAATATCAAATATTTTGAGATAGTCAGTTAGGTTGAGTAAAGTGAGAATGTCTTTTATACTATCCTCACTTATGTCGGGCATTATTGCTATTAAGAGATCAATTTTTGAGTCTCGGCTCACCCTATCTGAATGGAAAAGATTATTTTTTAATTTTTCCGAAACGGAATTCGAGTCATCAATGATACTTACTATATTGCTCACCGCATAATCAAATATCTTAGCTTGGACAGAATTATCCCATTGCTCAAAGGATGAAAACAAATTCGGCAAATCAGATTCTATAAAATTGTTGTCAAGAATATGTAGACATACAGGAAGAGAATAATTCTTTCCGATTATCGAAATTTTCTCGGCAGTAAATTCAAGTAACCTTACTTTTAGTTCATCGCTAATGTCCCAAGTAAGTATCTCTAACAACTCTTCCCGTGATAACAAAGCATCGTCCATTATTTCAACATATTTTTCTATGTTTTTGCGAATAAAATAAGAATTCTGATTTGGATAGGTTTCTCTCATAAATTCCAAGTTGTTTGCTGTCATTCTAATAATATTGGTATTGATTAGGACAACAATTTTATCATTGGAAATATCCTTAATATTAAAATTGTTATAATGAAACTTTAACGATACCAATATTTGTTTGTACTTTGAGGTGTCAATATCATTGCATATAATCACGCTATCGAATAATCTTTCTTTAGTCTCTTCATCATATTCTGTTTTTGAAAAATCTAAATCAATATTACATCTGTTGATATAGGAAATGACGCTTTCGTTGAGTTTTACAGCATTGAAACAATCCATGATATTACATTCTGAATACTGCACTATATCAGCATCCAATAGGGACGACCACAAAGAATAATCAACAATCTCTTTTATAGAATTAATGGTTGTCCGCAGAGCAGAAATATAAGATTGCTTATGCTCAATAGATAGTTCAGTATTATTTAATACAGCAACAACTACATTTTCGTCATCCCGAATAGTTCGATCACTAATCTGCAAAACAACATCAAAATACTCGTTGATATTCTGATTAACGTATTGGGTTATTGCAGAATCGGGATGTGAGTATAAAATCGTGTAATTCTTGTGTACTAAGTCATCATTATTCTTTTCATTCAAAATTTCTATTTGAATGAGTTGTAGATTTTCTGCGTTGATTTCATATAAAGATTTCTCATAGACAGCCTGAAACAAATCCTTGTTTAGTTCTGCATAATCAAAACCCTTAAAGCATACGCTGAGTAGCGTAAAGCAATGAATTAACCGATCAATATTAGGATTATCTATTGCAAGATAGTCGTGCGCATTAGAAATGTAATCATATAGGCAATTATCTTTATTGATGCACTCAATAATATCATCATCTGAATAATAAAGTGTAGAGATTGAATATCTGCGTATTTGTTTTTCAGATAGGGACTGTTCATTAAGAGCTGTAAAAAATACCTCTGACCATCTCATATTAAGGTATTTAATATAAGCAGGCAATTCAGATGTCGTATCAAAATACGCACCTATAAACTTAAAATTCTTTGTGTCCTTTAGTTGCTCGATCAATCTTTCAACATAATCTATACGAGAAGTTTGAAGAAGATAGGTGAACAGATCATAATTGAGAGTTTCCTCTTGATCAAAATCTACTAATCTAAGTCGAGAAACAACTAACTGCGGATTTTTCAATTTATAATTATATTCTTTTGCCTTTTTGTCCGTTATACTTCGCAGGAAAGTTTTATCAATACGACTTAGGCTATTCTCGTAAAAATAAGTCATATAGTCAGCATAGGTTTCGTCAATATACCCATTGCGAATAAGGTATTTTAAGAGATCAAAATATTCACTGCTTTTTATCTCGTTAAATTCTGTTACTTTTCCAATTTCATTTTCACTTTTAATGCCAAATATAGAATCAATATTATCCCTCGTTATAATTTCAGACAGTTGCTCATTTTGTATTGAAACAATTTTTTCTTCAAGTAGCAACTTTTCGTTTTCAATAACTGGAATTTTATCGCTTAATTTATCTTCAATGGCTTTTTTACGCTCTGAATATTCATTTTGATCTTCTTGGGATAAATCAGGCCTACGGCCATAATAGTTAGTTGGTCTTTTATTATCAAATACCACATCTAATTCCGCAATACTTTTCAAATGTTCATTTTTTGCCAATTCTATTTCATGATCTTTTTTTGAAATCCTTTCATTAAGAGTTTGGATCTCTTTTGCAATAAATCGGTCTTTACTATAGAATAGAGTATATACAAAACCCTGATTCAGCTGTAATTCGGCAAAATCACGAGGAAAAAGATTTTTATAAGCAATGATGGCAAACATTTTATTACAATCAAGTTCGGTAATATTTAATCTATTGTAATAAATTATAAATTCATTGTAGATATTTTTCAAAATGCGCATATCATCGATATATAGCGAGAGGCCTTGCAAAAAGTTCACGTCAAACTTCTCAAATATTCCACCATTTTTGAAATGAGAAATAAACTGATCGTAGGAATTGGAACTATCAACAACAGGCACGATAGGAACAATATAGTCAAAAAACTTTGTTCTATCTTTTGAAACAAAAATATCATCACGTAACAAGTAGAAAAAGCGAAGTACTTTTTTATCTTCTTTTTGAAGTTGAATATTAGCAAGTGTATTCACTTCACGTAGACGTTCAAAAACTTTATTTGCATTAAAACGATCCATATCTTCAAACACAATTACATCTGCTTCTGCGTTCTCAAATAGATAAAGCACCTCATTGAGATATTTGTCAAAATAGGAATCATCACTTTCCTCAAAAATTTCGATCTCATTACCTTGTAAGTTCAGCTTTCGAAAAACATTCTTATTTTTTTGAACATTAATAAATGAATATACAGCATAGAAAAGTAAACCGGCTATTAAAAGTCCATCTGCTATCAACGCATATTGATGCGTTGATAAAGATAATATAGATTTGAACCAATTATTAGGCAAAGTGACCACATATTTCTCCCATGTATCAAAACAAGTAAAATAGATAATGGACATTAGAAGTAAAACAACTCCCACTGTTCTTTCTATAACGCTTTTAGGACTTATTCTTTTCTTTACTCTAAAATTAGTCTGTGGAATTTTGTCTGATGGAATCTGATGTATCAGTTGATTAAGTATTTTTCCTTCTAATACAGATTCGCTTATCTCAGTTTCATCTTCTTGATCAAAAGGCCTGAAATGTGCAAGAGAAATATGCAAAAAGCACAAATTACTATGCTTTTTCTTGTATGAAGCTAAAACACTACTTTTACCTGCACTGTATGCGCCGGAAATAGCGACATTCTTTATATCAGAATTATCAAACACATAATCTATCGCTTCTTCATAAACATTTAAATCAATATCATCAACTGGTGTTAGTCGCTCGAATTTATACTTGTTTTCTTTCATAGCTGTCACATCCCTATTTAATACTATTATAGCTTGTATTTATAGACCTAATATGTTGATTTTTCTTTTATTATACCATAAAACAACATTTTCTTCAAGGAAAATAAAACGAAACAATCTGAAATCTCATCAAATTCAGATTGATAATAAACCTGAAACAGTTTTATGCTATAGTTACATTGAAAGGAGCTGATTAATCATGAAATCTTATTCCGAAGGAGTAAAACAACAGGTCATAGAGCGTTACCTATCCTGCGAACCGTCAGCAAGTATTCTTGCCGACACAGGCATACCCAAAAGTACTTTTTACAACTGGGTACGTACTTATTAAGAAAAGCAAAAAGATTCAAGACAAAAAATTGTCAGTGTTCGGAATTTTCACTTGCTTGAAAATAAGGTTGCACGTTTGGAAAGTATTATCGAAATATTGAAATCTGCAGGTTGAGATAGTTTTTATACTTCTGGCTTTCGTCTTCGTATAGTTTCTTGGCAGATTGGAGGATACTGACCAATCCTATTTCACGCATAAGTGTGCGCATCATCTCTTTGCTGATCTTGATGCCTTCGCTTTTCATGACCGCTGCAATCTTTTCAGCAACGAATATCTGATTGCTTTCATCATAGATTTCTTGTATGCGTATGCGAAGCTCCGCCTTCCGTTTTGCGTACCATGTATTATCTTTTTTATTTCGTAAAATATGATTATAGAATGTTCCTCTGGAAATATTGAACGCATCACAGATCATATGAATGCTGTACTTACCATAGAATTGTTCAGCAGCACACAGACGTTGCCTTAATGGAGCGGACACTGTACAATCTGCAATTTGATGCCACTAAGCCTAATGAAGTGTGGGTTAGTGATGTCACTTACTTTAAGTATGCTCAGACCGCTTATTACATTTGCGTGATCATCAACTTATTCTCTCGTATGGTAGTGGGATATAAAGTCGGGAAAACAAACAGCACACAGCTTGTGAAGTCAACTTTTCGCATAGCATACAATGCACGTCAACCGGATTCACATTTGATTTTCCATACTGACCGTGGCGGTAACTATCGTTCCAAAACGATGCATGATTACCTTATCTCGCTAAATGTCATGCACTCTTTTTCACGCGCATACGTACCCCTACGACAATTCTGTGATGGAATCGTTCTTTTCTTCAATGAAACGTGAGAAACTGTATCGTACAAAATATCGTTCAGAAGCAGACTTTAGACGTGCAATAGATAGGTACATTATATTCTACAATACCAAACGACCGCACAAAAAGCTTAAATACAAGACTCCGCAACAGAAGGAAGAGGAGTACATCTCAAAACAAGCGGATTTTAAAGGTTCTGACAAATAGACTAAAGGGTTCAAAAATATTGTTTTCAATTTATTTTTTCTTATTTTCGTTGTTTTATATTTTTCAGTCTAGCTCACAAAAAGGAAATGCGACTTTAAAAAGCCGCATAAATACATAGATTATAAAAGAAACACCGTTGATTCCTGAACTAAAGGGTTCAGATTTCAATGGTGTTTTCACGGCGAGTGACTGTGTTGCTGAGACTAAATAAATATTTTATCAATAAATTAAATTCGCAACAATTTTATGAATATATCATACATAAAGAATACAAATCAAGTATAAAATAGCAAGCTATACTTAAAATTATAATTGTTCAAGTTTCTTTTTTATATCCTTCAATTGCCATTTTGCCTTTTGACTTATAGCTTTATTGCTTTCCGTTAAACCTTCATTAATAAATGATTTGGCATTTTCAATATATTCATATGATTTTTCACTAGGAAAATTTTCGTGATATTTTATCACTCTATTGGCAAAAGCTGCAAAATGAATATTTTTTCTTTTATCACTTTCACAACATTTTTTTAATATGTCTAGAGCCTTTTCAAGTTCTTCTTGAGAAGCATTAATATTAACATCAAAATAAATCTGTGCATATGTACTATCAATCGAGAATCTATTATAATGAGAAAAACTTCTTGCTTTATCAATCCAACTATACGCTCTTTTGTAATCTTTATTATTAGCGAAATAGAGAGCAGCCTGTTGATAAATATATTCAGAATCATCTCTTTCAAGACATAGTCTTAAAAATTCTTCACCTTCTTGTATATCGATAAAAACTTTACTAATTAAACTGGCATCATATGCACTTCTTCTAAATTTATCATACTTGCATATCTTATATTGAGGCACATATAATACAAAATTCCAAAGTACTTCTTTAAATAATTTGTTTCCTTTAGGAATGCTTTTTATTATTTGTTCCGCTAAATATTGAGAACGGCAGAAATAGTAATCTTGTTTAGAATCATTTAAGTTAGAAATATCCTCACCAGATATTTGCCTTATCAATTTACCTGCACGATCAACGATATTATACATATCTTCCCATGTGTAATGTTCATCCCCCAAAAATGAATAAATCATATCAAAGGAACATGGTACACCACATGAATTCACATAACACATCATTAAAAAAACCTTTGCAGCTTCCTTATCATCATTATAAAAATCATAAATAAACTTGAAATTTTGATTTTTTAATGATTTTGATAAAGTATAAAGAATAGTTGGATCATCTGAAAATCTTTGCATTTTGATTTTACTTTTTTTTAAGTCCTGCGGTATAGAATCTATTATTTTTTGAGAATCTTCTCTCTCTATAGCTGTAACATCTATATATCTAAAATCTAATGTTTGAATTTTATGGTATTGTCGTTCATAATTAAAATCTCTATCAAATAAAACGGTTTGTATGTTTTTAGATTTTAATAGTCTAATTACAGCATTCGTATCTCTAAAACAATCATCAACAAACAAAATAGTTTGCATATCACCTATTAGTTTAGAATAGGTTTCTACGTCATTTACAGACGGCGCAATCAAATAATGCTTTGGTTTATAAGTATTATTATTTGCAAGTAATTGCATCATAAGAGTTGTTTTACCGGAACATCTCATACCTATTATGATAACATCTTTTCCAGAAGCAATATCTTCCGATATTTTATTAAATGCTTTAAGTTTAGGTATCTGATTGGAATATACATACGACCATCTTGGGGTATACTCTAAAAAATAGCTTTTAATTGAATATGATGTTAGTTTTTCATCATTATTTGGAATGCTATATTTCTTCAATTGCTTATCTGTCTTACTTGTTACAATCTCATCATTTTTTTCTTTTATCAATTCATTATTTTCATGTATATATTTCAATAAACTTGTTGTATCTCCAATAATTATATTAAAATTTAACGACTCTAAAAAATCTACTGTTTCTTGCGACGGCTTATATAGTAACACCCATTTTTTTGAATTATTATCAATCCCACCATCTGATCCATACATAGCTTCAATTGGACCAGAATCTTCAAAATTCCATCCCCAAAACAATATTGGATTTCTTGCGGAATCTTTTGAAAGTTGTTTCCATGAATTCTGATTATCCCTTTGCGAAAAAGCACTTGCAATTTCCATTGCTCCAAAAACATAATTTTTATTGTTCCTTATGCATCCATGCAATGGGTAGTAATCTATTTTCAAATCATTATTATAATCATCACCATTAGTACGATCTAATAATTGCCTTGCATCTTTAGAATTGCTAAATATTTTATAAAATAAATCATCAATATTTGTTGTATAAATACTTTTAATATTAACATTAAGAATTTCTAGATAAAGAGGATCAAAATTAGCAACCGCAAATCTTTTTTCTAAAAAGTCATAGAAAGAACCTTTGTCACTATTTTTTATTTTCGTACACGCTCTAGGTAAATTAGAGTAATTCGATACGTATTCAAATTTTTTCTTTAATTCATTAAGCAAATCATTGCCAACAGGCAAATTGTTTCTATTTGAATCACATGCTAATATAGAAAAACCAGCCCCACAAAAAAGTGAAATACCATTTTTTAATGCATCCAAGAATAGATTTGGAGAATCAAACCTTTCAAATTTATTATACATAATTTAATACACTCCTTTTTATAAAACAAATGCATATATATTAACGCTAAATAATATACAATTATCACCGATCGTCACACTTGTATTATTATAATTATACATTAATTTACTGCATTTTTCAATAAAATTAGAGCAATTTATACAAATTTATCTAAATTTCTATGTGTTGCACAATGCAGTTGAACTGAATTTGTATATTTTAATATAATAGTATATTTTTACGACAAATTTCGACACAAACATATAGATAGCGTACTGAAATATCAAACCGCTATCTATATGGCTCATATTAGCTTCTATTCTTCGTCAATTATTCTGCAATACTCTTTTTCTTCACACTCCACAAAATCCTTCGAAAACTGCACCGCCTCCGCAAAGCTGTTTTCCAGTATCTCAAAACCCACAGCCGCAGAAAAGTTGTCGATCTCAATACGTTCGGTCTCGTCAGCGAAAACCTGTATCAAAAATCCCTCACAGAGAATATCTCTGCCTTTCTTGTCGACCCTGCGAATGTTGCTGTCGGGTGAGATCTTGATGTAAAATCCTTTGTATCTCATTTGACCACGCTCCCTAAAACTTCATCTGAAGATCATCATCTTCAAGCTCTTCATCTTGAATTTCATCAAAATACTGTTCGCAAACTGAACGTTCAAGTGCCGCTCTTAGATAGCTAGTATCCATACCGTTCGCCTCATAACCCTGCTTTATAACGTTGTAGTAATAGCTCATAGGCGGCGAAATGTGACCGCTGTTCATCAGATATGCCATACACTCTTTCTTTTCGCCATTAACATCTATCTCAAAAAGCTCTTTTCGGTAATAGTTCGGAAAGCCCTCATATTTGTCAAGACTGTGCTCATCTCGTCCGTCTATCTCCCATATTAAAACAGGAACTTCTGCGTTTTCTTTCGGCACAATGGTAGCAACGCCTCTGAACTCTAGCTCATAGCCTTTCAGCATTTCTTTGCCGATGACCTTTGAATTCGGGCAGCGGTTTGCCATTTGCTCAAGATTGATGTTACTGCCATAGGCAATATATAATCTTCTGTATTCCATAAAAATCTCCTTTTCAAAGTTACATAGTCATTTCAAGTTCTTCTTCAATGCCGTCACATTCGCTTTCTGACGGCTCAACATTTTCGATGGGCGTTATCCCGTTTTCATCTCGAACTGCCGACACAGGCTCGACACGCTGCTGACGGGTGGCTTGCCTTTCCGCTTCACGTTTTTCTTTCAGCTTTGCCCTTGCGGCAATGCCGTCCTCCGGGTACCGCCATGCAATATCGCCGTCCAGATGTTTAAGTAGATGCGATCTGCAATTCTTGAATTCTTCACCAATAAGTCCAAGATTCAAAAGCCACACCCGAAAGCTGTACCGCATATTATCACTCTGTGAAACGTGCGGCGAACAATACTTTTTTGTCATAGCCGCATTCGATATTGCAAGTGCAAGAACTATCTGACTTCTTACCTCGCCCGCATGAAGAGAACCGTTGTAAGCCCTTATCTCATAATGCCCGTGCTGAAAAAAGCTGTGCAGATTGCAGATAACATACCGGCTGTTTGAATAATGCTGAAACTGCTCTCTCATTCTTCCGTGATACCAAAGCCGTTTGATCTCTTCCATGTCTTTAGGCTTTTTTCGGTTAATGTCCTCTATAAACTGCTTGTCCATCTTGTGACAGTAGGATTCACGTGCTGAGGAAATCTGTAAAGCGTCCCACAGAAAGTTCTCCTTGCTTGCGAAGATGTTTACAAGATTTCGCATCTGCTGCGGTGTATAATCGTCGGCTGAAATGTGTATATGAGTGCCTGCACAATATCTCGGACCTGTCACTCCGCCTGCTTTTCTTAGTGCTCTCACAACCTCCTGCAAAAGCGGTATGTCTTCGTATTCCAGCACAGGAGAGTTCATTTCCACGCTGTAAGATTTAGACGCATGTTCACCATTGGCATTGTAACAGTTGATACTTCCGTCATAAACTATCGCCCACCCTCGGTTCTTGGCGTCCGTGACAATGTATTTATCATAGCTGCCTCCCTCGTGTTCAACACTTCCGTCAAGCACTTTAGCCATAGCTTTTGCCGCCTGACTCCGTGTAAGTCCTGTCATTTCGATTTCAATACCGAATTTTCTTGTTTTTATGCCTTCAAAGTTTCCTGCCAATATTACACCTCCCAACAAAAACAGCCTGCGAATATATCGCAAGCCGTATTTTTTAATCGTTATTCAATCTCCGCTCTGACCTCATATCCGCCCTTGAAAATTACAAGTATCTCATTCTTGCTAAGCACTTTCACGCACTCAATCAGCTTTCGGATAAGCACATTATCAAACGTTTCCAACTCAAACTTTTCATTATCAATCAGCTCCATAATCTTATCAAGCTTTTCCTGAGTTTCGGCAGAGGTCTTATTCTGTGATTTCAGCATAGCAAGTCTTTCACTCAAGCTTTGTTCTTCCTCATACAGCTTTTCAAACTCGCTGTCCAGCTTGTCCTCGTCACAACCGCCTGCTGCTATCAGCCCGACTAAATCGTTTCTTGCTTGGTCTATCTCTTTCAGCCGTTTTTCTATTGCTAATATTTCTTCCTGCCCCTGACATTCAAACACAGTGCCGATATTCGCTTTCAGAATTCTCACTATATCATCTCGGCAGGAGTAATAGTTGTTAATAGCACGGATTATCGCTTTATGCAGCTGTTCTTCCTTGAGTGTGGGCGAATCGGGACAATACTTTTTGCCATGCTCCAAACGGCTTATACACCGCCAGACTATTTGCTTTTTTCCTCTTGAAGCCCATGTTGTACGGCGATAAGGCGTACCGCAGTGACCGCAGATAAGCAGTTCTGTTAGTGCATATTTACTGCTATACTTGCCTTGTTCGGTGATAGTTTTATCTGCTACCTTTCGTTTTGAGCTTCGCCTCGCAAGCTCCTGCTGAACACGATTGTAGGTGTCACGATCTATTATCGGTGTATGATGATCTGTTACAAGATACATAGGTCGTTCACCGTTATTTTTAACGACTTTATGCGAAATACAGTCAAGGGTGTATGTCTTTTGTAAAAGTGCGTCGCCGACATATTTTTCATTTTTCAAAATACTCCGAACAAGCGACTCGCTCCAGATTTTCTTACCTGTTGGTGTCAGATGATTTCTGCTTTCAAGGATATTCTTTATACTTTTCATGCTGTAACCGTCAAGAAACATTGCATATATCATCTTAACTGTTTCCGCTTCTTCGGGAACTATCTCCGGTTTACCGTCCTCCCCTTTCCTATATCCCAGCAGTTTGCTATACTGAAAAGCCACCTTGCCCTCACGATAAGCTTTTTCTTTTCCCCAGCTTACGTTTTTACTGATCGATTCGGATTCCGCTTGTGCGAATGAACCGTACAGGGCAATCATAAATTCGCTTGTCATGGTCAGCGTGTTAATGTTTTCTTTCTCGAAAATAACGCCTATTCCAAGGTCTTTCAGCTGTCTTACATATTCAAGGCAATCTACAGTATTTCTCGCAAACCTTGATATTGACTTGGTTATTACAAGGTCTATTTTCTTATTCTTGCACATTCTTATCATCCGGTTGAATTCGGTACGCTTTTTTGTTTGTGTTCCGCTTATGCCCTCATCGGCAAAAATGCCTGCAAGCGTCCATACCTTTTTCTTATTGATAAGATCCGTGTAATATGCCACCTGAACGGCAAAGCTGTTCTGCTGTTCCTCCTGAGCCGTAGAAACTCGGCAGTAGGCTGCTACCCTCAGCTGATGATATTTATCTCGATTTTGGGTTGTCTGCACTTTGGCAGGAATTATCGTTACATTCGGTGCTGTGCTCATTCTTATTCATCCTCTCTGTTGTATTTTGAATTTTCACTCCATTGATAAGCTCGACCTCAAAGACACAAAAATGGCTTATCCAAATCTTGCTCACGCAGGATTTAAACAAGCCAATATCAAGCGTATCTAGTTGTTCATGATTCTGGTCTGAACAATGTTCAGACAGTAAAGTCTTGAGTTTGTCTGTTTTCTGTGGACTGTCATTGTATGAGCAGCACTGGTACTTCATTTCTGCAAGCCTGATGATCTCTGCTTTTACTCTGTCAAAGTCTATGTGACCCGAATCGGTCATACGATTTATCTCATTCTGCTGACGGACTATATCCGCGGTAGGAGCATATGCACTTATCTCTCCGCCCGATTCCAGCAGACTTGGGTTTGCTATTGCAGAATTCAGAACATTAAGTACAGCACCGATAATCATTTGGTCTGTAAGCCGAAATTCAAGCCTGTAACAATCGGGATTTCTGCAATCCCACTTCTCACTGCGGCTGTTTCCGCCTATCCTTGAAAGTCTGTGACCGCATTCGGAGCAGTATGTACGGTTTCTGATTTCCTGTAAATCATCGGATATCAAATTAAGACTGGTTGCTTTGCGGACTCGCTTTTCGTTATCCTGCTTGAAAATGTTTTCTGCAATTATCTGTGGGTATGTATCATTGCCGAGGTACTTTTCATTTTCGATTATACGCTTGACCATGTTTTTGTTCCACTTATCTGAATCAGCATTGTAGCGGATTTTCTCGGTTTCCATAAGCTTTGCAATTTCCGACAAGCTTTTTCCTTTCAAGTATTCATCGAATATTGTCACAACAGCATATACCTCTTTGGGTTCGGTAGTTATCTCGCCGTTTTTCATGCAGTAACCGAATGATATTGTTCTGTTCTTTGGCATGATCTCGCCTCCTTTCAACTTACAACAATAGCACATTTTTTTCTGAAAAGCTATTACCAATAGCAACAAAAAAATGCCTTGCAATTTTACCTGCAAAGCATTTAGATTCAGTTATAACAACTTTTCATAATCTCTTCCGGAATACACAACTCTCGCTATCGTTACAAGCCTCTTATCCTCGTCGATCCAGTAAAACATAATATAATTATGAACTATAAGCTTGCGGTACTCATGCTTAAGCGGCTTAACCGGAGTATACATCGGACACTTATACGGCATATTTATTAAACTTTCAGCAGCTTTGATCATTTCTTCTGCCAGTTTGTCTGCCGCATCGGGATTTGCAAGCTTTACTCCGATATATTTTGCAATGTCGACCATATCGCGTCTGGCTATCGGTAAATACTCGATTGTATACATTATTCTCCTCTCGCCGCCGCTTTCATAGCGCTGAGAACATCCTTTGAAGAAAAGCGTTCACCGGTCTCTTCAGCTTGTCTTTCGGCTTCTGCGAGCTTAAAATATACATCGCTTTCAAACTGCATTTTTTCAAAAGCCTCCATACTCATGACAACCATATCGCCATATCCATTTTTAGTGAGGAACACAGGCTGTGATGTTTCATGAACGGTTTTTGAAATATCCGCAAAATTGTTTCTTAAATCCGAAACGGGTCTTATCATATTCATGTCCATAATCATCGCCTCCTGAATATATTTTATCATAATTATGCTAAATTGTCAATGCGTTTTATATTATTTCTTTGAACCTTAATTCGCCGATCAAATGGAATTCCAGTTCGTGCTGATTGATTACAATGATTTTCTCAACAATACTCTCAAATGCCGATTCTTCAAACTCTATCATAGGGTTTTCTCGCTTTTCAAAGAAGTCTGTCAGCATTTCTATCTGATCAATCGTTTCGTCCTCATCGTCGGAACGTGTGAGCTTTTTCAGCTCAGATTGAAGTTTGCTTATCTTCACGTTAAGTTCATTAGTCTGCTCAATAAACTTTGCCTCGTCTAGAAAGCCCTTAGTTTTTAACCTTGCAAGGACGTGAGTTTGTTCACGCAGTTTTGCGATTTCTTTGTGAATATCCATAACCTGAGTCTGACCGCTGAATTTTCTGAGCCTTAGGTCCTGCAATGCGGTTTGAAGTGGCAGGAGTATTTTCCTGTAATTGTTCAGCAGTTTATTATGCAGCCTAATGAATGCTGAATAAATATCGCTTTCAACAATAATGCCGTTTTCACAATCCGCTGCATAAATATCGTGTGTCCGGCACAGCCAAAATGCTCCGCTTCTGCGGTTTCTGCGTTTGTATGTCGCACCGCATTTTCCGCAGAACACTTTTTTGCTTAATGGATAGACGTTGGTTTCAAAATCTCTGTGACGAGATTTCAGCAGCTTTTGTACCGCATAAAAGGTTTCTTTATCAACTATTTGCTGGTTTACCCCAGTTGCACAGTATTTCTGCTTTTCGCCGTAATTCCTTTTTTTAATATGCGGAAGAGTTTCGGTAACATAGCTTTTCTGAAACATAGCGTTTCCTATATATCTGTCGTTTTTAAGCATATATCGTATATTATCCGCTTTCCACAAAACGGCTTGTTTACTGCTTGACAAATTCATGCCGTTTAGCATATCCGCTATTGCTTTCAGTCCATAACCGCTTATGTACCATTCAAAGATCTGTCTGACTATCAGCGCTTGATTTTCTTCAATTTCCAAATCACCGTTTACCTTTTTAAATCCAAACGGCGGAGTAGCATTCTTATACGTCCCGTTCTGCATACGCTTTTGAACAGACCACCGCATATTCTGAGAAATAGAAGTGGACTCCTCCTGAGCCAGACCGCCCATAATGGTGATCATCATTTCATCGGTCAGCTTTGCGGTATCAATGTTTTCTTTCTCAAAGAACACGGTTATTCCAAGGCTTTTAAGCTCCCTTATATTTTTCAGGCAATCCTTTGTGTTTCTTGCAAAACGGCTTATGGACTTTGTATAGATCCTATCAATTTTTCCTCTTCGACAATCCTTTATCATTCTCTGAAACTCATCACGCTTGTCCTCACGGGTGCCTGTTATTCCCTCGTCAGCATAGATATCGGCAAGCTGTTCGGTCTCGGAATTTTCAAAAGCCTTTTCATAGTATCTTGTCTGTGTCATGAATGAATTTAACTGATCTTCAGAATCACTTGATACTCTGCAATATGCAGCACAACGAATCTTTGTGTTTTGTTTTTCTGCTATGGTAGGATGTATCACAGTTACAGTCGGCATATTCTCACCTCCGTTTTACCAACAAGGATACCACACTTCTTCCTGAATTTGAATCACCAAACCCAATGAATTTATCGGTCTGAATCTGTGCAGTTTTCACGCTCATCGGCTTGTCCTGCGGCTATACACAGACTCATTGTTGTTACTCCGACTGTTCCGCCGACGAATAACCCTATAACGAAGCCTAACATCTTAAAAACCTCCTTATGATGCATCCCTTGACGATGGGAATCGATTGTACATATCTTCTGTATTTCTGCTGTTGTATTGCTGTTTTTCGATTTCTTCAATGATTTTGTCAAGCTTAGCTACAAATACTCTTGCCACAAAATCATTGTATTCTGCCTGTCCGAATTTAGTCATCAAAATCCACTCCTATGCTAATTTTCATTGCTCTGTTGATCTTATCCATGATCTCCTTATCAATCGAACCAACATATTCTCTCAATCGGTATCTGTCTATCGTCCGTATCTGCTCTGCAAGAACAATTGAATCCTTGGGCAAGGATTTTGAACCGCAAATGTTAATATGTGTAGGCATATGATTTTTCTTCGCAGTCGACAGCGGCAATACCACAAGTGTCGGGCTGTACCTGTTACCTATGTTATTCTGCACTACAAGCACCGGACGTATACCGCCCTGTTCCGAACCTACCACCGGATCAAGGTCTGCGAAAAACACATCTCCTCGTTTAATAGTCATTTGCTATCGTAGCACCTCTTTCCGTCGCATGGTCTTGAACAGATAATATATCCCGACTCCGTATTCGACCATACACAGCTTCTGCATTTATTCCCGTTCACATAAAGAGAATTCTTTCTAAAATTCAATAACCTATGTCTTGTTTTATCCCACTGCTTTTTCTGAGATTCGTCTAAAATTACATTTTTCATTCTATGTTCCTCCTGATCTCATTGTTAATTCCTTATGTAAAAACGGCGGGCTGACATTTAAGCAAACCGCCGTATTTGTTCGTTTTGCCTTCGTCCGATTCAATTTTGTTTCGGACGTTTTCCGTGATATTTATCCTCGATGTCCGTCACGGCGGAACTCTGCAAGCAATCGACAGCTTATCGATCTCATGGGCGTTTCACCCGCTCTATTAGCCCGCTTTGGGAAGTATCATTATCCTCACACGTTTCATCGCCGACTTTGAAAGCTATTCAAAGGTCTGAACGTCATATTTATCGCTCGCTCATTTGAGGTCATGGCGTATGGTTCATGCGGCTGCCGAGATTTCATACCGGCCGTGTGATTAACGTACCTGCAGAGTTGATATTCTGTTTTCAAGATGCTTTAGGGATTCAGATTTCTCTTTTTTTCCCTTTCACCCTGTAGCCGACGAAAACGGCTGTTTTACCCACTCAACAAATAATTTCAGCGATTTTAACAATCCACCGAGATATTGTCTGCTGCGGTTTCAGTAATTTTGACGAAATCTGCTGTTGGCTGTATCCATCAATTATGTACATAGTAAAAGCCTCGACCCAAATCTTCGGCAACGCCATAATTTTTTCATAAGCTTCCATATTGTCTATTGCATCGATCCAACCGTAACGTTTGGTTGTAGAATAGTTGTCATAGATCTGAAGATTCTGATTTGTTTCATTATCGAAAAGCTCTACTGTGTTTTCTCTGTAACGCCTATCTGAATTAAAGACCTCACGCTCAAACTCCAGCATTGACATAATCTGATCTTCTGTCATTCCAGCCTTTCTGTATTCTTCGGAAATCTCATTCCAGTACTCATTAAACTTCTTTTCTTCCAAGCCATGATTGTAGCTCATATTTTTACCTCCGTTTTGATTTTTTGGTCTTTGAATCAAAACGAAGGCTTATGGATATTTAGCTGTCATGCACAGCCACTTTGTATACGCAAACAAAAAAGCGTCCTTTCCCGAACCAAGTCGGAGAAGGACGCTTCAAGATTTATACAAAACTAATTCTGAGCAGAGCTATACCGTACAGAAGTGACAGTCTTGCGGCCTCGCTTAGCTGTCGCCGTTTTCTGTCCGGTTTTGTACGGTGCTTGGTGGCCTATCCTTTCGGATTTCCCCGCTTGCTCGAATTAAAATCGTATATATTATTCAATTTTCATAAGAGTAATTTTAAAATCTCTTTTTCGTGTGTGCCTGTTGGTTCTGAAATATGCAAAATTCATAATGTACTTGTTTTTGCATTTGGGGCAATATATCTGCATATGCCCCCTGACATCGGAATACACCCTGGTTATGAGAAAGCTGCAGTTGGGACATCGCAGATCTCTTGCGGTCATGTACTGCGTTTCCGCTCTGCTTTTGCTCAGTCTTTTCTTTGCGGATTCCGAAAGCGTTCCTCTAGCCGTCATATCCCGAACTGCCTCCTTTCGGCAGATGCAGCTCGTCTGATACGAACTTGCTGAAGTCCTCAAACTCAAGCAGATTCAGATGCTTAAGACGTATAAAGAGAGCGGTAAACGATACGCCAAGGTATTCCGCCATACTTCGTATCATTTCTCTGCTGCTTTCGGTCATGATATTATCGCCGTAAACAGTAATGCACTCTCCGTTTGTGAACTCATCATACAGATTCATTATGAGTTTTCTTGGCATCAGCAGTGCGGCAGCACCTCTGTCAGCCTGACACTCCCATATGCTCATGAATCTGTGAAGCTCATCTACGCTGTAACTGTATTCCTCGTCAAACTCCTGATGAAAAGCCGATACGGCAGGAGATGAACTCATGAGACCGTCGATGTAGTGGTAGGCTTCATGGGCGATTGTAAACATCATCTTGCTTCTGTAATGTGCCTGTGTAAGACATCGGTCTATCACGATAGTTTTCTCTGGAAAGATATGCTCGGTAACTTTGCCATTGTGCTGTATTTTCAGCGGATCTGTTCCGTTTGCAAGAAAACCTATCTTATTCATATTATCCTCTGCAAAGTCGGCAATCAATAATTTAAGTCCGAGAAAATTCTTGACGAACCCTATTATGTCCACCGGCTTTTCGTCATAGCCTTCGCCTTCGTACTCCTTAATGAGCTTTTCGCAGAGCTCATCAATTTCACGGTTTCTCCTTAGTAATCTTCTGTAATTGCTCATCGCCTTACCTCCGTTTCCTGCAAGGCTGACTCGCAGACCGCAATGGATCGGTTTCTTCCTTTGAGTCGCTTTATCATTCCCCTTTTCTCAAGTTCTACAAGAATTCTGTCCACAGAGGAGATTGAAGCGTAGTTGGTCCCTGCACATATTTCTCTTATCGAAGGCGGGAAACTGTTTTCCTTTATGTAACTGTCTACAAATCGTGAAACGTCAATGATTCTTTCTTCACTTCTTCTTGCCATAGAAATCTGCCTCCAATCATCGTTGTATTCCTGACGGCATGGTCAGACCGTTGTTGTAGCTGCCAGGCAGGTATTCCTGCTCAATGTGCAGAAGACTGCCAAACGTTATAGCTCTGTTGCCGTACCTCTTGCGTATATTTTTCATTGTTTTCTCGATTTTCTCATTTCGTTCAGCCTTCTTTATATCGTAATCCAGAGACAGCTGAACCGGTTCGTATGTTGTGGTAAGGTATATTGCACGGACGGTCAAGGATCGTATACTGTATATGAAGTTATGGTTGTCATCAAACAGCTCCATTGCTTTGAATGCAATATCCTTTATAGATTGCGTTGCACAAATCAGTTTGCCCTGGTACTGTTTGCAATTTAATCTGGAATCCCCTACGCTTATCTGAACACCGTTTGCCATAAGATCATTATCCCGAAGTTTATCCGAGACCTCCTGAGACAGTTCATAGAACAGCTTTCATACATCATCTCTGCTGCGCAGGTCTTTTGTACAAGTGTTCCCGTGGCCAATGGACTTTATCGGGGCTTTAAAGTTCATATAGCTTACGGGGGAATTGTCAAGACCATTAGCATATCGCCACAACAGCAGACCGTTAACACCCAGCCGGCTCTCAAGTCTTTCGGGTTTGCAATGTGCAACATCTCCGATAGTGAATATGCCTGCGTCATAAAGCTGTTACCTGTTGCTCTGCCTACACCCAGCATATCCGATGCAGGCAGGCTCCATATCTGCTCCCTGAAGGTTTCTTTGCTTATGACGGTCATTGCATCCGGCTTCTTCATATCGGAGCCAAGCTTAGCAAAGATCTTGTTAAAGCTTACGCCTACGGAAATTGACAGTCCTACTTCCTTCTTCATTCGTTCCTTTATCTCCATCCCTATATGCTCGGGAGAACCGAAGAGTCTTGTGGAACCTGTTACATCCAGCCAGCATTCGTCGATGCCGAAAGGCTCGATCATATCGGTATAGTCCTCATAAATCTTTCTTGCAAGCTTTGAAAACTTAAGATACTGATCGTAATGGGGCGGAACGACAATTAGGTCAGGACATTTTTCCTTTGCCTGCCACACTGCTTCACCTGTTGATACTCCCATTTTCTTTGCCGCGTCCGATTTTGCAAGGACTATGCCATGCCTGTCCTCAACGCTTCCGCAGACCGCAACGGCTTTTCCTTTAAGAGTGGGATCAAGAAAAATTTCTACCGATGCGTAAAAGGAATTCAAATCACAATGCAGAATAGCTCTGGTCATATTTGTACACCTCTCTGAAGCGTACGTCTTTTGCTTGTGAACCTTAGCACGGCTTTATCTTAACACATAAACTGCACATCGTCAAGTGAATTTTGTTAAGTTTGTGTATTCACACAAAAATGCGAATTTCAAAACAGCACAATTCACAAATATTGCTGTAATTCACAAATTGCTCGGATTTTTAGTGCATTGTATATTGACAACCGAATTTTGCTGTGGTATACTTACAGTGAACTTTAGCGCACGCATATTAAATAATATATATATATAGCGTGTATCTTTTATTATGTGAACACAGCACACTAATTATTGGAGGATTACATAACATGAAATTTCCCGAAAAACTCAGACAGATGAGAAAAAGCGCAGGATTAACACACGAACAGCTTGCAAATGCGGTAGGGCTGACCAGGAGGACGATCATCAAGTACGAACAGGGAGATTCTCTGCCCAGAACAGATAAGATATATATGCGAATTGCGGAATTTTTCAATGTTTCTGTTGATTATCTGAAGAACGATTCCGAAGACGATTTTGCAAAAGCTGTGGAATCGGCGTACGGCGTTCAGGCAAGGACGGAAGCAGACCGGCTCATAGCTGATTTCAGAGGACTTTTTGCGGGCGGAAGGCTTTCCGAGCGTGACAGGGACGGTGTAATGAAGGCTATACAGGAGATTTATTGGGAAATAAAGGACGAGGAGCACAAAAAAATCTAACTGTCCCAAAAAAGTTACCACAAACGTAAAAATATATGCTATACTATGTTACGGAGCTCTCTCACTATATTACGGGACTCCGGGGAGGATAAACGTTGGGTTACATTTATGATTTAGTGGAACGGATCAAGGCCGAAAACTTCTCATCTGATCCATATGAATTATGTGAAAATTACGGTGTCCGCATCAAGATTTCAAATGATATCTACGATCTTTGCGGCATGTTTACTTTCGTTGTCGATACTCCTTGTATCATTATAAACGGCAATTTGCATGAAAGAGTACAAAAGCTTGTTTGCGCACACGAGCTGGGACACTTTTTTCTTCACTCGGATATTGCAAAGGAAAAATGTCTGCAGGAATTTGAGATCTTCGACATGAGGGACAGGACTGAGTATGAGGCGAACACCTTTGCTGCTCATCTCCTTATTGATGACGATGAACTTATTGAGCTTCTGAAAAGCGGCAGAGACTGCTTTTTGGTTGCGATGATTCTCAACGTCAATCCTAATCTGCTTAACATCAAGTTAAGCAACATGAACAGGATGGGGTACAGTTTCCCGACTTCGTGGGGATCGTCCAGATTGTTCTGAAAAAAATAAGATAAGGAGAAATGTGTATGCAAAACTTAAGTAAAACTGCAAAATGGATTCCGTCTGTACTGCTTGCCTTATTTTCTGTTGTGAACGGAGCATCAGTTATATTTTTCCTGTTAGCCGCACTTCTGGTATTGCCAATACCGAAGCTGCAGGAATTCAAACGAGAAAAACTAAAAATCGGAAAAGGCCTGACTTTTTTCTTCTTGGGGACTTTTTTTACAGCCCCTTTTAAGCTATATTTACTTGGCATTTTTTAGTCTGACGGTTTAATTTCTTATCCGTATAAAAGCCACCACTTTTGTCAAAATGTTGGCGGTTAAACCTGTCAACAAAACGTTTTTTGTTTATATAATTACACAAGGTTGAAACATTTGCTCTTTTTTTAGATATAAATTACAGGCACTACTACCACACGGAATATATCTTTTTCCAATAAGCGTATTTTTGGGTGCATAAGTAAAAAACAATAAGTGTGCAGGAGACACGATGATCATAAATGACAGCGTCCCCCCTCAGCTGAAAGATATGGCATCCAAAGCCATTCACAATTAGTACCTGCATTGACAGCAAATCTGTAGACATTGTGCTGGAAAATGAGGTCACGGGGGTGAGCCGATGACATTACGGGCTTTTGCCCACGATGGAGGATAGGGCTACGCTGAGGAGCGACCCGAGCGCCTCGTGGGATTTTGCCGGGAGCATACGCTCTTTATATCTGAAACTGACATCTCCAGAATGGTGGTGTCAGTTTGTTTTGGGGTGGTGGGTTTCTGGGCGGGTACAAAAAACAAGGCATTCTGACACATTCAGAACACCTTATATTCTTATACATTTGTTGTATTTATCTTTATTTGCACAAGCAAATAGCCTTGATAAGTAAATTTTATAAACCCAAATTCATACGATTATCTTCAAATACTATCCCGCACTTCTTGACCCAAGCGATAAAAAGCTCGGAGTTATCCATTTCCCACGGAAAAGATAAGACTTTCTTGCCGCCTGAATACACCTCGACCCGTTCAAACCATTTCGTGCATTTGACACGGGAAATCTCGTCGCTTGACCAACAATCTCCATTATAGAACAGCGTTTTAACCGAAACAGAAATAGTTGGCTTATTTCTTTCTTGAATTGCTGTCACAACAACAAGGATGACGATTAATCCGATGAAACTCCAGAAAATGATGTCACCAATCGAGAATGCCATATCAGGGTTTCCAACATAACGCCGTGAAATGATTCTTATGCCAAAGAAGATAGCAAACAAAGCTATTGCTCCGAATATTTTTACAGAGTAGCTACTTTTTCCTATCTCAAAGTTCACATCTGACATATCCGGTTGACAGTTTTTAAATGCTGTATTTTCTTTCGCAATTTTTTCGAGTTTTTTGTTGCCCAACTGATCATTATTCATATATGCTCCTTTATCATCAAACTTAAATTGAATAAACCTTTTCAAGCGCCAATCCTGTCACGTTGTTTTCTTCCATTGTTTCCTTGAATCTGTCAGATACAAATAAATATGTCGTATATTTGCGCTCTCCTAAATAGATCTTGAAAAAATCTAAGTCAAACGCCTCTTTCTTAAAAACATATTTATCTACTGATTTGATAACTTCTTTCCCCTGCAAATTATGTATCTTATCACAAACACTATTATCTACGTCTAATACATCATGATATTCACAAGCGTTCCAAATCCATAAATTTAATTTTGGATATTGGCTACAATAGCATGGGAAAAATTGTATAGATAAGTTTCCATAGTAACGTTCTATAAAAGTTTTAGTTTTTGAGTTAACTATAATTGCACCATTAGTTCCCCAGTAATTCATTATATCCGGAAAACCTTTTTCCGTAGTTTCAATTTTCAGAGTTCGCAGCGGCGGAGAATCGACAATATCCATGTAATCAGAATCCTTATCAAAACGTTGCTTACCAGCCGAATCTATCAAGAAGGCATTGTTATAGCCCTCATTTTTTATTATTTTCCAAATATTCATATTACACCTCATAATTCAGAAAGGAGTGAGATCATCGCACAATAATACTATTAATTATCATATTGTGTGCGATGATACTCTATGCATTCTGTTATTTAGTTATTTAGTTATGTATTACAATTTCACCATTTAATAATTTCTCCTTAAGTTTTGTTAAGGTATTACAAATTTCTGCTCTAACTTTTGATTTATCATCGTCAGAAAGACTTTGAAGTATCTTTTTAATATCAGATTCATCCTTCCATGTTGGATCAAAGGCACTTAGAGTATCTCATATTTCATTGTTAATGTAATCATAATACGATTCAAGATGCCCTCCATTATGGATGCTTTCGGTAACAGCATAGGTAACAGATCTGTCGCTCGGTAATAAAATACCATTTGAAGCGACAAAGTTCAATCTGTGCATTTTCAATTGTATTCATATCTTCAATCTTATTCATACCAATAACTCTTTTTATTAGCTATTTGATTATGATTATTATTCATAAATTCTCCCTTGAGAAGAATTATACAGAGTGAGGTAAATCACCATGTATAATTTCTATGAATCAAAATAGTCTGCGATGAATTCAATAAGGGTATTTTCCTTCTATATATTCATAAGGCACACCAAAAAAGTTTTTGAACACTTCTTCATGTGTTCTCATTACGGAAACATCCTTATCCTCATAACCGAGATCAATATGAAATTTGCAATCATTGGTAACGGTATACGAAAGCGTATGCCATACTTTCTCGGGTCCAAACTTGTCCTTATATGCATTATGAAGCGCAATAACGAAATCTGTAAGCTTTAAATACACTTCCATTTTTGATATAGGATAAGAATTGTATCTATCCCAAAAGAAATCTTGTGTACAAATTATACCGGTTTTCTTTTCAATAAAAGCAAACCAAGCTGAGCATCTACCGGAATTACACTCGGAATAAAAGCATATTTTACTCCATTCAACAGGCATAATCTGAACCAAAAACTGCCCAAGCTCTTTCTGTAATAAATTTATAGCTTCCATTAATAATCTCCCATTCTCAAATTAAGATTTTATTTTTTTGATAATTGAATCAAAAGTTTCACCCTCTTGATTCAGAAATCGTTGTACATCAAAGAATTTTTCGCCAGTGTCCCTATTAATAACAGTTGTTTGAACAATAAAACTATCTGGTCGAAGTGAAGAGCTATTGCTAGGATAAACAACACCAATTTCAACATGTACATCGTGTGTTTCTAACAACTTCGTCCATTCTCTTTCCATAGATTCCCATGGTCCTCTGTTAAGATTTCGGTTCATAGGAACGAGGTTGTCAAGATTTCCATCACCATTAAAAATGGTAGCGATTAGGTGTCCACCTTCGTCAGGTACAGAATTAGGATGTGTGTTCTTGGTTATCCTGTCTCCTCTTCCTGCTTGTGATTGGGCATATGAGTTCCTTTTTCCATCAAAAAGCTCTAAATCTCCATCTACTGACGTTACTCGTCCAGCACTATCAGTTTGATACTTATATTGAGCATGACTTGGATCACTGCCAGAGTAGTATTCATTATTTGGCTTTAATTCAGTAATCCTTCCGTTTTTCTGATAAATGTCTTTGTCGGCAGATTTTGTTATAATATTTGCTTCTTCAACATCATCAATTTCCTTGTTTAAGAAATTGTTTATATCCTTATCAGATACAGAAGTTTCCTTTCCTCCATAAATATATTCAACAATTTCGCTCGCTTCATCACTGCTCTCATCAGCAGTTCTAAAGAATCTCTGCGCAGAATCATCATCTAATTGGTTTATAGCATCTACGCCCATATCACCATTCTTAATAAATAATTCTGCACCTTCATCGGAATGTTCGGCAATAAACTCAACCGCATCATCAGTGTTTGAACTTTTTCTGAGTTGCTCTACTAAATCATCAGTGTACTTGTTTGCCGTTTCAAAGAAGTCGTCAGCTTGGTCATCGGCAAGATTTGCAATCGCTTTTAACGTATCAGAACTGCTCTTTGCCGAAATTTCAACAGCTTCGTCGCCATGCTTTTCAATGAGAGAAATAGCTGTATCCTTATCAGCCGATTTATTTAATGCTTCAATTACTTCATCTGAATAGTCAGATAATGTGTCTGCAACTTCCGAAGGCTTTGTCGATTTTGCAATAGATTCAAGAAGATCATCTGAACACTCATCAACATTTTTCATGTTGAAAACATCATCTACTACATCATCGGCATATCCTTTATTAGAGAGATTAGTCTTTCTTCCACCGGCTGATGGCACATCATCAGGTCCTGCACCCTTACTTCCGCCAAATCCTCCGGTTGCAAAATCAAAGAACATTGAAACCGCGGCTAAAAACGCCTTGCCATTCAGTTTATCAGCAGCATCTACATCACCGTCAAGCGCTCTGAAATAGAGATCAACAGTTTCCTGATAATCTTCTATCCACATGATTACCAGCTTTGCAAATACTACCATTGCAGTGATCGCAGCAGCAACCGCAATTCCGGAGGCAACTGGTAAAGATAACAATGCAGAAATAATGCCAACAAAGCCAAATACCATACCAAACATATCAACACCGGAACCTATTGTTGCAATAATCATATATGCAACAATATCCATAGTGCTGTAACCACCGTTCTTATCACCGGTGATTATAAATGTATTCTGAGTACCGTCTCTGCTTTGTACAATGTACGCTGTACCTGTCCACTGATTAATCGTAATATTCTTTTCAGGAACTATTACAAGATAGCCATCATTAACCTTCTGTGTAATCTCAGCTTTGTCCTCAGTGCTAATCTGTAATGTTTCAATGATTTCCTTATTTTCTGAGGATACCATTTTCAGGTCAATGCCATTTTCGTTGCACTGTCTGAATACTTCTGCTGTAGAAACAGACTTGACACCTGTGAACTGCTGAAGTGTCTGACTCTCAAGATATGACGAAACATATCCCGAAGCAAACAAATAAGATTTTACATCATTATCGTTGCCGCTTAAACTAAGCGCCTGATTATATACGCCAAGAATATCTAATCCGAAGTGACCTTGCTTTTTGAGTGTAGTAGAAGTTGTATAACCCATCACACTCTTTGTTTCTACATTAGGTTCGTAGTTAAACAAACCAAATGAAAGCTCACGTTCCTTATAAATGTTGTAGGCGCTTGAATAAATAGTGTTCTGAATGTCAAGCTGCGCAAAATAAGTATTGCCTATAAAGTTAAGATAGTTATCACAGTAAGAACTTTCAAAGAAATTCTTTTCATTGATTGTATCTTTAATATCTTTGTAGTTCTCATAAGCGGTTAAGAGTGATTGCGGAGAAATCACCTGAGTATCAACAACTATAGATACGATTGAACCAACTATAAGTTCTCTGGATTCAGTATATCTTCTTTCCTGACCACTTGTATTGGTTACGATAACCATTTGCTGCTTATCACCAATAGATACTCTTGAACTCCACTCATACACCTTTTTATTATCAATATACAGAGCCGGAGCAATAGTCTTTTGGTTGGCTGTAAAGTAATCGTTATTTGAGGCATATATACTGGATGGCTTATCAATTATGCCGTCATACAAGTCATAAAAAGAACTGCTTGGTACATATTCGATAGAAATTGGTGATATATATGCACTCGGAGCAGTGATACTATAGCCCTTACTATCAAAATAAATTGTTATTGAATCCGTTGTGACAATCGTAGATTCATAAATATTGTGTGTCTCTTCCAAAATTTTACCACAAATATACGGCAAATTCAATGGTAATTTTGTGATTCTTCTGTTAATAAGTTTTCTGCCAGAGAGATTTATATCTGTCAGACTCGCTTGATTTTTGTACTCGTTAAATAGTGCATCAGCTTCACTAAGCGTTGTGTAATTATTAAAGTCAAGATCAAAATTTTGAGCCTTGATCTCATCTGAAATACCGCTGGCAGGTGTAAACTTTTTGAAATTAACATCTAACTGATATTCCTTGCCATCAATTACTGCCTTTACCCAAGTACGTTCAATAATATATTTGTCATTAGAACGTGTAAGCGGTCTGCCGAGCATCATATAGACCTTTTCGGCATTTTTGACAGAATCGGTAGCAGTAAGCCCCATAAGCTGATCAGAGGTTATTACTACCTGTCCTGTAACATAATCAGCTTCATAGCCAAGATAACGAAGCATTGCAATAAGGAGACTTGAACAATCTACATCGTTACCGCCTTTTTGCTCATATGCACCGATACCTCCTTTTCTTGAGCCTATATAATACTCGGTGTTAAGGTTATTGTAAAGATATTCATAAACAGCAAGAGGCGTTTTTAAATGGTCGGCAAGATCAACCATTTCCTCAGTCATTTTTGTTTCCGTCTTTTCATTGGAATCAAGGATCACTCTTGCTCTTGGTTCGGGAGTATACTTGTTTTCGTAATCTCCCGTTTCTTCATCATCGTCGCCGATATCGATTTTTTCTGCTGTAACGGTGATGTATACGGTCTGACTTACGGTATTTCCTTTCTTATCTGTCGCCGTAACAACAAGCTCGAAGGTACCTGTCTTATCTGAAACAAAGCTGAACCCGTCCTCATTTTCCGTAACAGTTCCTCCGTTTGAAGTGCATGACAGCGAAACCTCTCCAAGAACCGACGAGGTGCTTACAACCAGATCGGTTGTTTCATTGGGCTTGATATTGTCCTTTTCGACGGTAACACCGAGCTTAAGCTCAAATACTGTATCTTCCTTTGTAATAGTAACAGTCTGGGTTTTCTCGGTATAATTCCCACTCTCATCTTCGGCATGTACAATGATCACATAATCGCCGACTCCGACATGAGTGTATACAGCCTTTCCGTTCTCAAATATTACTTCTTCGCCGTTTACAGTTCCGGTAATCGCAGCATTACCGCTGTCATCTGTAGCCACAGCAGTTATTTCAATATTTTTGTCCTCGGTAAATTCAACAGTTACGTCAAGCTCAGGTGCAATCGTATCCATAAGCTGATTGCACAGAACTGTGAAATCATATGTGTAAACCGTATAATTTCCGGTAGTATCAGTTGCCGTGACCTCAATAGTATGCTTTCCCGCTGTTAGATTCTCAAGAATCGCCTTGCTTTCGTTAACGGTAATCTCATTTCCGTCAAGCTTTGCAATAACAGAAGCAATGCCATATTCGTCAATTACAGTTATCTCGGCGGTTACGGTATCTCCCTCTTTAGGATTATTGTCAGAGAGAGTAACGCTGACTTCGGGAGCAGTACTGTCAATTACTTCGATTTCAAGAGTTCCTGTGAAAACAGCTCCGCATTCGTCCTGAACCTGCCACACTACCTGATGTGACCCTACAGAAAGTCCCTCGGCGGATATCTTATCGTTTTCAATGGTCATCTGAACGCCGTCGATCGCAGCCTGCTGATCTATTATGTTCAGATTATCCGAATATGCAAGCTGAACAGTAACGATCTCATTTTCCTTGTATGTCGTTTTTTCAGTTACAAGGTCAAGACTTATGACTGGTACGGTAAGCTGAAAATCCGTATTATTGCCTGCTTTGTCCGCTGCGTGAACATCTATTAAAAGATCGCCTGATTCCTCGGGCACATAGCTGAAATGACCGTTTTCGTCAATAGCCACAGCCACTCCGTTGACCTTAACTGTGAACTCTGCAACTCCCGTATCATCTGACGCTATAAATCTGAAATCGCCCGATTCACCTGCCATCAGCATTTTGGGAACGGAGTATTTAACTACCGGCTGATTTGTGTCCTTGATCTCTTCCTCGGAAACGTTAAGAACAAGAGTCGTATCGGAAGTATTTCCGGCAATATCCTCGGCGGTCAACACAAATACATATTCGCCTGCGGTTTCAGGTGTGAATATATACTGATAATTTTCATTAAGAGTGATTTCTTCGCCGTTAAGAGTTACGACGTAATCCTTGATTCCGTTTTCATCGCTCATAACAGCCGAAACGGTAACGGTATCGTTTGCGTGGATTTCGTCACTGTCGGATCTAAGCTCAACGCTCGGAGCGGTTCCGTCCACAACTATCGCCTTACTGCTTTCACCGTAAAGGCCAAGCACATTTGCCGCCTTTACATTAATTGCAATTATACAGTCGTTCTCGGGAGCGGTAAAAGTGAAATTACCGTCCTCGTCTGTCGAAACGCTTTCGTTTCCTGCTTTAACTTCATATTCGGCAATCTGCGCTCCGTTAAGATTATTGATCCTTCCGCTGACTGCAGAGCCTATCTTTACAACTGTTGGAACTTCTATATCAATGATAGGAATGACTACGTTTTCGTCGTTCAGTACGGTTATCGTTTTACTTACAACAGTTTCTGAATTGCCGTCGGAAACAGTAAGGGTAACTGTATATTCGCCGGATTCATTAAACATGAATGAAGCGTAAGGCTTGTTCGAGTTGCTGATAATTACATTTTCATTATCGCACGACCACTTGAAATCAAGCTGTGTGCAGAATGCGTCGTCCGCAGTTTCTGAGGATAGGAAAAGTCTTTTGCTTACGCAAGTCGTATCCAAACCGACGATTTTGGTTTCCGGGGCATTGTTTATGTAATTGACATTATCTGAGTCATCAGAAAGTACGGTAATATCGAAAAGCTCCGGAGTTTTGCCGGTTGATGAGACGTTCATCTCAACAGACAATTTAACATATCTGCCCGAAAGATTTTCAACGTCCGCATGATTGGTGATGTCGACCCAATCGCCGAATGCGTTTTCGTCGTTTCCGGCGCAAGCCTTTACCGCGATCATTCCGTCATCATAGAGCTTGCCGTTCCAGTAGATATTCTTCCATACGGTATCAGTAGTTTTGCTGTCGTATACCGCCGTCCATGCACCGGTTTCTTTATAGCTGTGAACAGGCATAACAATATCGTCAGCATAAACTGTAGCTGATTCGCCGTTTCTGTTGAAGTATGTGCAGGATACATTGTCTGCAATATTAAACAAGCCGGACTCCGTATTGGTAACAAAAACAGGTACGGTTATTTTCTGAGTTTCATCAATGGAAATTTTCTCATAGTTCCATTTAAGCGTTTTGGTCCCGTCCTCATTTTCAATGATCTCTGTAGGCTGCGGTTCGATTGAAGCAATGTCTATATCCGCTTTCTTTGATACAGTCATTTCAAATGAAATGTCCTTGCCTGCCGTATCAAAAACTTCTGCGGCAAACTGCTGCATCATTTCATTGATCTGCTCTGCCGTGGGACTGTTAAGATAAATACCGTTGCTGTTTGCGGCTACCGTCTGCATCTGCTTACTGTCGTTTCCGATGGAAAGAGCAAAGATTCTTATGCCAAGATCATATGCGTCTAGTGCAGCTTGTGCAGATTTAGATGAATCTCCACCGTCCGATAAAAGAATGATATATTTTTGCCTCGAATTATCCTCCAAATTATTGAAACAACCAATTGCCTTATTAATACCGCTGGCAATATCTGTACCGCCATTTGCATTCAATTTGTTAATAGCACTATTTAATGAATCCCTATCATATGTGAAATCCTGTAAAACAGTCGCATTTGAGGTGAATTTAATTATCGCACATCTGTCATTCTCTTTCATCTGTGCAACTACTTCTCTTGCAGCATTCTGAGCATTAGTTCTTCTTGAACCGCTCATACTTCCCGAAGTATCTACAACAATAGCAAGATCTACATTGTTTCCCTCGATTTCCTGAGAGCCGAATCCGCTGAGATCAAATTCAAGATTCACGGAATCTTTAGGCTTATCAAGAGATGATTTGTCGGATTTTACAGTCAAACCTATACCGTTTGCCGCACTGTCAATTTTATAGCTGTTTTCCGAAGGGACATTATCGTTGTACGAACGCTGATTTAAAGTCAATTCATCAGCGACATCAAGTCCAAGACCGTCGAAATCTCCCTCGTTGAAATCGTCATAAAAAGTATATGTTTTAGAAATTACGGATTTAGTCCCAAGCAGTTCCCAATCAGAATCGCTGCTGGTAACATTAAATATACTTCCACTGAAATTAATCTTATCGGCAAAGATTCTGCCGTTTATATTTGCGATATTAGAATTAAAGGCAACCGTACCATTAGGAGCGTACATTATACCGTTCATATCGATATTTGTGCCGTTAATTGTAATATTTCCGTTTCTGGAATAAAGGACAACACGACCTGCAGAGATAAAATCGTTCACGTTATATGTAATATCTCCGTCGGCAATGATGTAGCAGTTACCGTCAAAGGTCGTACCGCTGATCTCAACATTTCCGGTAGTTTTAACCGCACCGTCTATGAGGTTTTTATCCTGTATCCTTACGACATCTTCATTGGTGAGCTCATAAGCACCTGCCATTTTATGAATACGTGCGTCCCAATCGGGCATCGTTTCCTTTTCGACGTTTTCGTTTCTTTCGTCGATATTAATCTGCCAACCATTGGTTGTTATCGTTTTAACAGCGTCTACTTTGCCGTTAAGATAAAGTTCAGAGGCATTACTTACAAAGCCCGCGCCTGTGTATACATTGCCGTTAAATGTACTTTTCCAGCAGTTAAGCTGAAAATTTTCCGTACTGTTGCCGGAAAAAATGGTGTAGGGAGAAATTTCCTCGACTTTATCAGTGTTACCTTCCCACTCACAAATGAAACCAAAGTTTTTTGTACCAAAGAAAGTTTCACCATTACAGTCACCAGAATTATTGAGGTCATTCCAATAACCAAATGTCCCAGAAGGAGACATAGGATTAGTGTTTTTATACATCATCAGGCAGTCTTCCTGATTTAAATAATTATCAGGCTGACCAGGAGTCCACTTAGCAAACAGAGAGAAATCCTCGTTTGTAAGCCAAGTCCATTCGGAGGAACTTTTTAATCCGCCAAGCCAATAGGAATTTTTCGATCCACTTTTCAACAAGCTTTCTACACTTTCTTGTTCTTCAGGTGAAGTAATTGTGGCTAAATGACCGCCGAGATTCTCGCAATATTCCTTTGCTTCCGTCCAGCTCATGGATTCATCAAAGAGCTGATATCTATTTCCGTCAAAGGATGTAACTTTGCTATTGCTTTCATTCGTTGAATTATCATCGGCAAAAACGCTCATTGGTAAAATTGCTATCATGTTAAAGGTTATGGCGGCACTGATTGCCGTTGATATGACTCGCTTATTAAGAAAGTCTTTTAGTTTGCGCTTCATTATTATTCCTCCATAATTTTATTGCATATTATCATATTTTTATCTTGCTTAATATTGTGAAGTTTTAGAATTTTTAATATATAATTATAACCAACCTTTTCTTTATATTTCTAACCCAAACGATTTAAGAGTTCGAATATTGTCTGTTCTGCGCTTCTTTAATTCTGCCGTTACCTTTGTGTTTAGTTTTGCATCATTCAACATTTGGTCACGAATGATAATTTGCTGTTGTACCTTCTGACGAAATCTATTTTTGTAGTCATTAATATCTGTTGCTCCGGAAAGGCCGGAAAGGCCTTTCTCAACTTCTTTTACTTTCATTGCAAGAATATTTTCCATATATGGCGTAATATCACCTTTGTAACCTGTCTTTATCAGTAAAAGACCTTCGGAATAGTAATAATGAGGTTTTGTGTTAAATTCCTCTAAATCGCAGCAAATATCCATTGGGGTTCCAAGTTTGTAAAAATGCTCTATGCAGTTGTTGAGATTGATTGCTTCATCAAAAATCGGCAGCATAACGTTTTGGGTTACATTAAATGCATTTTTCATACCATAAATGTCGTCTGATTTATATAAAAAGTGTACTATACTTTTGCTAAAAGCTCCTTCAAGTGACTCAGTACGAACAAACCAATCCATACTTTTTCCCCATACATCACATACATATTGGACTGCACTTTCCATTACATCATCATCAATCTCAGGATTTAATGAACAGTAATAATGATGATTGTTTTTCAGCCAACACTCCGGACTCTTTGTAAAATCTATCGTTCGCCTATAAAGTGAAACAACTCCACCTAAAATTTCAAAAGACTTATAACCTGTTTTTCGTGTCCGAAGCTCTCGATATGTCAAAATATGCAGTATTTCATCATTTACCACCCGTACAAAGTAAGTAAGTTTAGCAACTTTTATTTTTACAAAACCCAACGGTTCAAGAGCTTCTCCGAAAACCTGTTTAAATGCGGCATTCAAAGACAGGGTTCTTTCATTCTTCTTTTTGAAAAACATCGGAATAATATTTGTATCTTTGTCTGCTTTGCTTTCAAAATCCTCATAATCAGAAACCATATATTTCGGCTCAATTCCCAGTACGGAAGTTGCTTCATACAAAGCGTCCTCAACAAAGACTTCGTTTTTGTTCCATATTTCCGAAAGCTGTTCCCACGTTTTTCCCGGAGCTAAAATCGGCTCCCAACATTCACGTCTGCCTTTCGGCGAATGTTCTTCGTCAAACTCGGAACGTCCCACCATCACCGTATCGTGGACATCAGCCCCGGTATGCAGTTCAATATACGTCCAGTCGCTGTCTACAACATCCATGCTGAAACTGCTTGTTTTCATTTCCGCAGCTGTCTGTTTGGCATCGTCCTTGACCTGTTTGGGATTGTCCCTGTACTCCTTAGAAGCAAGTGTTACCCATTTGCCGCTTTCTGAAAAAGCAAGAATATAACTTACGCTTGATTCTTTCTCAGAGCATGGCACAAGACTTCGTTTTTTCATTACATCACAAAATGCTTTTAAAAACTGTTCTCTGCTGCCGTTATTCTTTATTTGAACCAATGAAAAAAATCTGCCCATAAATTCCTCCTTAAATCCTCGAATATTATATGAATTTTGTTGATCAAACTCCGTTAAAAAATACCATAAACAATGTCATTTGTCTATGGATATCTGAAATACGGTCATAAATTCGGCGTAAGCGGTCATATTGACTCAGAATTTGTCGTAAAAAAGGAAACGGCGGACAAAAATTTGTCCGCCTAATATCAAACAATATTACCGTTGATCCCTACGTAAATATCCACTAAATTGCTGTTATTAATGTAATAGTAAAAATCTGTTATCGGTTGATAACACTTCCGGGATAAATATGTTTGCATTTTCTTACGTGAATTTTTTAACGTGTCATAAGTTCCGGAGTGTCTTGCTCTCACTGCGTTGAAAAGCATAAGCTGCGGCTTATAAACATAAAACTCGTTGCTTTTAAACTCCTTGCTGACAGGAACAAAAAATTCAAGGTCAAGTATTGTTTCATCCGTTCCATAGGTATTTTCTTTCAGAGAAAAAATGATATTTCCTGTCCGTTCCATTTCAAGAAATTTCAGACTTTCCGATATATGCTCGATCAACTTATCAAGTTTACTGTATGTTGATCTTGTCCTATATGACAGCAGCGATTCAACAGATAAATATTGCTTTTCAATTATTTCCATAACTATCCCATCCTATTACTTAAAAATGATCTGCCAGATGTATCTCCACATTTGATATCCCTCCCCGTTTTTTCATTTCGGGGGTAGTATAAATCTTTTTATTCAATTCGTCTACAGATATCTGAAATACGGTCGTAAATTCGGCGCGAGCGGTAGTTTAAGCGTGATTTTATTGTAAAATTTTACTTGATATTTTAATAGTTCTATGTTATAATTAAAAGCAAAGACCTGCAAATAAAAGTCAATGGGTAAAATGAAAGTTTCACACAACTTTCACTGATGAAAAAACAAGCACGACAATAAGACCGCCGAAGCGGTCTGAAAAAATGTAATGCAGTCTTATCCGACCGGCAACCTTGACAGAACATCATAAAAATGCTGTGTGCGTCGTGCCGACGGTGAGGAACTCATGAATAGATGAAGTCAGTCACCGTCGGGGCAGCCATTGTAGCATTTTTATGATAACCTGTCAAGGTCAAGCGGCTGCGCCGTGCCTGTGTTTGCCTCTGGCTCAGAATCTATGAATAGATACTACTCCTTCGGCATGAGCTCTTTGACTCTTGCGTAATAGATGCGGAGAAACTTGTGAGCGGCAGCGATCATGTAAACTTTGTATGGCTTTCCTTCGGCTCGTTTCTTGTCAAGAAATTGGTATACCGGCTCGTCAGCAGGCTGGTGCTGGAGATAGATCGTCATAATCAGAAACAGCGTCCTGCGTAATGCAGGAGACCCACGTTTTGAGATGCGTCTGGATTTCGGATCGTCTTTACCGGATTGATTTGGCGGCGGATCAATGCCAGCCAAAGCTGTCAGAGACTTATTGCTTTTCAATCTTGTGACATCTCCGATTTCAGCAATGAGCTGCGAACAGAAGACTTTTCCAACGCCGTACAGATTCATAACAGTTTCGTATTCCGGAAGCTGAGATGCAAGAGCATCCATTTCGGAATGAAGCGTTCCAAGTGCTTCGAGCGTAGAATTGAGGAGCTTTGCAGCATCAGAAACCATCTTCCTGACTGACTCTGTCATCGGCAGTGTGCTGACAATTGTTCTTGCATAAGCATGAATTTGATCAGCTTTTGATTCACTGTAATTGTAATGCTCCTTTTTGCACCAGCTTTGATACTTTGCCCTGAATGCAGATAAGGAGAGCTTTGCGACAGAATCCACATGAGGAAATTTCATGGCAAAATCCACCCATTTCTCATGACCATCGGATACTCTGCGCGGCGAGGTGAACAATGTATTTGCATTCGGAAAGCAGCAGTCCAGCAGTGCGATCAGACTATTCTTCTGCATCACAAGGATCTTATTCAGCTTGATGCATTGCCGGTTCATGATCTGCAAAGTTTTGCGAACCGTTTCTGCCGGTTCGTATTTGCGCAGCTTTATCCACTTGTCAAGTGCATATGAGGCGATTTTCAGAGCATCAAGCTTGTCTGTTTTGACTTTTCTAACACGGTTTGTGTCGTAGTCATCAATCAGCAAGGGATTGACTACGGATACAAATATACCCGCATTATGGAGTGCATTAGCAACCGGCTCATAGTATGTACCGGTGTACTCCATGACAACCTTCGTTTCACCGGACAGTGATTTGATGAAGCGTACCAATTCCTTCAAACTGCTGTCTGTGTGAAACACATCAAAAGGTTCAGCTATGACTACACCAAAGGGCTGAATCACCGCTACAGTACTTTTCCCTTTGGATACGTCAATTCCTACTGCGTTCATTACCATCTCTCCTACGGATTGAATTTGTGATCGATAAATCCACACTTTCCTCGTTACCTATTCTGCCTACTGAGTGATGCGAACGTATGTAAATAGCTCTACCTGCAAAATCGAACGCTATAACGAAAGCATGGATAACTGTCTTCGCTACGGGCGTGATGTCCCTTGGAGGTGAACGTTAGTCCAATCACTGCTTTCATTATAGCCTAAGTAACAAGTGCGTGTAAACCATGGCTGGCTTGTCATGGATTTATACGACCATTATTATTATAGTAGGGAGGCGAAATTATGAAGATTGCCGTATGTGATGACGAAATAATTTTATATGAAGAATTATATACGCTTTTAAACGAATATTCCACATTAAAAAAAGAGCCGATTTTAACTACATATTTTAAAACCGGATATGACCTTTTATCAAGTACTGAGAAGTTTGACATTATATTTATGGACTATCAGATGGACGATATTGACGGATTGGAAACATCCAAACGTCTGCGATTAAAAAATTCAGACGTTACTATTATTTTCCTCACCGCATTTCCTAAAATCGTTTTTCAGTCCTTTGAGGTAAATACGTTTCGTTTCCTTTTAAAGCCGATAAAAAAAGAAGATCTGTTTAAATCTATCGACGATTATCTTGATTCTGTCAGAACAGATGATTTTCTCATATTGAACACTAACGACGGTTCGTGGAAAGTCAGGTTATCTGAAATTATTTATGTCGAATCAAAAGACAAGCACACTATAATACGAACTGTTGACAATCAACTTGAATGCTGCCGATATATGCAGGAGATTGAAAAGATGCTTCCCAAAGACCGATTTACACGTTCTCACAGGTCATGTATAGTAAGCTTTCTCCACATAAGAAATCACGATAATAAAACTATCTATTTTGATAACAACGAACGTGCTTCCATAAGCAGAAGGTATCTGACCGATTTCAAAAAAGCTTTTCAGGAATACATAGTAAGATATAACACAAAGGACTGATATAATGAACACTGTAATCTCAAATGCCGTCTTTATTATCTCGGACTTGCTTCTGCTTGTTAACCTGATTCTCATAAGCAAATCTGCTGATTTGGAAGAATTTAAACCCGGTTGGATTAAATCGCTCTCCGTATCGGTTGTTCATGGAAGTTATACTCTGATTTTCAGTTCATATTTTGCAGAATCATCAAAATTCATGATGACAGTACTGCTTGCCGTATATTATCTGCGTTTTTTGGTTTTTCCGTTTATCTTCACTAAAAAAATAAGGTTTATTTCATTCTATATGCCTTTGCTGCTGATATCCTTGGATTCACTCATGCAAAGCTGTGCCTTATGGATATTTAAGCTTACAGCCTCGAATTTAAACGAATTGACAATAAACAAGGTCACTTCAATGATATTTCAGCTGTTTGTTCTTGGCTTGATTTGCTTTTTATATAAAAAAGAGCAGTTTAAAAATTTAAGATTTGCATTTAAGTCAACGTCTAAAGCGGTGGGAATATTGATGCTTTTATGTGTCTTTATTATGGAAGGAGTCGTTACGCTTATTTCCTTTGAAACAGACAATATTTCTGTTCAAAAGGGATTTTCAGAATTCTTCCTACTCATTTTAATGATAGTAATGTTTGCAATCATGTTTCTGCTGTTTATTAACAGTATGTCAAAAAAGTATTTTCAAGACACATCTGATCTGCTTTTAAAACAGATAGATACTCAGCTCCGGCATTACAAAGCCTTAGATGATATGAAGAAAGAATTTCATTCTTTCAGACACGATTATATCAATCATATGCAATGTGTATCAGCTTTGATCGCATCAAATAAAAACGAGGAAGCTGTTCAGTACATAAATAAATTATCTAATTCCAAAACCATGACAGAAAAACCGTATGAAAGCGGAAATAATATTTTAGACTCAATCCTTACAGAAAAAGCTGAGTTTGCAAAGGAATGCGATATAGAAATATGCTTGGACGGTTTGTTTACGCACGATTTTGATCCCGTCGATCTATGCGTTATTTTTTCAAACGCTCTTGACAATGCCATAGAAGCCTGTGGTAAGATCGGCGGACATAAAGTAATTGATATAAAACTGAACGTACAGCAGGGATATCAATTTATTTCAATCAGCAACCCCACAAATGAAGAGAACGACAATCTTGAAACAACCAAAGACGATAAAATACATCATGGGTTTGGTATTAACAATATACGAAATGCTGTTAACAGGCATAACGGAACTTTTGATATAAGTAACTGCGACGGTTTGTTTTGTCTTAATATTACTCTTAAATTATATTAAAAAGCGGATTGGTTCCGAAAAATAAACCGTGTAAACGCAATAATCGCCAAATTTCTGACAATACTAAAATTGCAGCCAAACAGGGCAACGCTGAGGAGCGACCTGACGCAGGCTGTGAGATAAAACGATGGAAAGCGGCGGCAGAAATGCCGTCGTTTTTCAATATTCCACCGGATATCTCCAAATCGGATAAACCTCGGGAGTTTGAGGGCAGAGCCCCCGACAGCCGTTAGGCTGCAAATCTGTCCTCAAAGAAAATTGCGAACTGTGAGTACGCAAGACCCCAATCCCGAACGGGCATGGTCCACTTCTTGGCTATCTCTTTGACGCTCATATAGATGACCTTGCGTATGGAATCATCGGTCGGAAAAACTGCCTTGGATTTAGTAAATTTCCTAACCATTCTGTGGTAGCTTTCGACAGCGTTCGTCGTATATATTATCTTCCTGATCTCCTGCGGATATTCAAAGAATGTTGTCAGTTCAGCCCAGTTTTTGTCCCATGATTTTATTATGTTGGGATATTTCTTGTCCCACTTCTCACGGAACTCTTCTTTAGCGTATTCAGCGTCGTCAAGATTGACTGCACCGTAGATTTTCTTTAAATCAGCGCATACAGCTTTTCTGTCCTTGTAAGGCACGAATTTACAGCTGTTCCTGATCTGATGAACGATGCAAAGCTGATTCTTTGTCTTCGGGAAAATAGCGTTGATCGCATCACAAAGTCCCGTCAGATTGTCGTGACAAGCGATGAAAATGTCCGTGACTCCGCGGTTTCTGAGGTCTGAGCATATGCTTGCATAGAAGCTGGCAGACTCATTTTCGGATATCCAAGTGCCAAGGATTTCTTTTTGTCCTTCCATATTGATCCCGAGAACAGAGTACACGCACTTATTGATGATTTTATTGTCTTTTCTGGAGTTGAAAACTATCCCGTCGAAGAAAACTACGGAGTAAATTTTGTCGAGAGGACGGTTTTGCCATTCATTTACCTCAGGAAGAATTTTGTCGGTTATTCGTGAAACAAGTCCCTGAGATATTTCAGCACCATAAATCTCTTTGAGGGTATCTTCGATGTCACGCTGAGACATTCCCTTAGCGTACATCGCCATGATCTTCTGCTCAATTTCGTCTGTACGGGTCTGTCTTTTTTCGATGATTTTAGGTTCAAATTCACCGTTTCTGTCACGGGGTACGGATATTTCGCATTCGCCGTAATCGCTGGTTATGGTTTTTTTACCATAGCCGTTTCTACTGTTTCCGGAGTTGTTGCCTGCGGCAGAATGCTTCTCATAACCGAGATGCTCGTCCATCTCAGCTTCAAGCATCTGCTCGATAGTTCCTGCAAACAAACGCTTGAGTTTAGCCTGAATATCGCCTGTGCTTTCGCACTCCGCCATGATGAGCTTCACAAGCTCCATTTCCTTCTCGCTTAAACCGTGATCTCTTGTTTTCATTACAATCTACCTCCAAATTTCTTTGTGGGTATTATTGTCATTTACACGGTTGGGTATTCAGACTCAGCGGATTCATTGCAGTATGAAACCGCTTTTTAATAATTAAATTGTTGTTCATGATCATCCTTAATTCCAAGAGATTGTTTCTTCCGATGTATAATCCTCCGCAACTTGCTGTCAACTGTCCGTCTGACTGCCTTATACTTCTGCGTATAATCCTCCTCAATGCATCTACTGAGATTTGCGAACAAACCAAAGATTGTATTGGCAAGCACGGCATTTTCAATCTGTGCCATATTGTTCAGCATATTCTGTGCATACTCATTACCGTCATTTGCGGACTTGTTAAACCACTCTACTGCCTTTTCCTTATCTTTCTCAAGTCCTTCTGCTCCAAACAGATAAAGCCTGCCGAGCTGATAGCTTGACCACATATTTTCGGCAGATCTTTGAAAATATTCTATAGCTTTGGATACATCAATATCCGTACCAAGACCATTTTTGTACATAATACCGATCTTGTAATATAGGTTATCGTCAGCCTGATCCTTGCTTTCAAGTTCCAGAAATCCCGATAATGCTGCTTTATAGTATCGTTGAGCGGTTTCCCCACCTTGACTTACATATTCGCCTTTGCTGTACATTTGTGCAACAGCATAGGAAGCATATGGATGTCCCTGTGCAGATGATCTCTGATACCACAAAAACGCCAGCGACAAATCTTTCTCTACGCCGTTGCCGTAGTAATATAAATTGGCAAGGCTGTATTGGGCGAATTTGTTTTTCTGCTTTGCCGATCTTTCAAACCATTCAAAAGCCTTTTGGTAGTTTTGTTCCGTACCTGATCCGTAGCAATATATTATGCCTATTCGATATTGAACATATGGTTTCAGCTTCTTTGAGCTTGGCTCGACTTCAAGAAAGCCTTTTAACGCTTCCGAATAATATCTTAGCGACTTTTCCTCATCTTTTGCACCAAGTTTGTCAGTTGAATGTAACTTTCCTAGATCGTGAATAGCAAGAACATTGCCTGACTTCGATTCAGTAAGCAAAAGTTGTTCCGCTTTTTGAAAGTCTTCAAGCTTTGAGTTCTTATCATAAATCAGCTTGCAGGCTTCTTTGTAGTTATTGCTCCACTTTAAATAATATTTGCTGCCCGAAACAAAATCAGCAGAATCAATTGTAACCGTACCTTCTTCTGCAGACTCTTCCGATTCATCAACCGGCGGAGAAATCTCTATATCAGCTTTACCTGTATTGGGTAATATAGGCTCAGGTTCGGCGACATCAAAATTCAATATGGACGACTCCATATCAAGCACAGTTTGAATAATCATGTTCTTCACAGCCTTAAACACCTTGTTATCGGTAAGTTTCGTGAACTTTACCTTCGCCGAAGAATAAACGTCATGCTTCTGCTGTTCCAGCTCACACCAGAGAGAATACATCTTTTTGATAGATTCATTTTCCGCAAGCTTTGAAAAGATTTCATCAACAGTCTGCTTGATCTCCGGTTTTAAATATCCATAGACCTTTCTGCCCTTTGTCGTGCGAAGCTGATCATGAAGTTTACTGACAAGATTAATCAGTTCCTCATTATCAATGTTGTACTGCGAAATATCATATGCAAGTTTCTTCATCAGCTTTTCCGATTCTTTTTTCAAGAGATTACGCAAGTTGGTTTGCTGTGCATAAAGGTGATGTAGCTCGTCTGTATAAATATCATTTGCAAAGCCACTGCGTATATTTTCTATCCCCTGGTTTGTGAGAAATCCCTCACGCTCGTTTGTTGAGTACACGATAATGTGTACATGTGGATTTGTTTTCTTATCATGAAATGCGGCATACCATTTCAGGTTGCCCATATTGATTTTTTGATTTTTAGCTATGTTGGGTATCTGTCGTTTGACTAATTCTCGCCAGGCATTGAGATTGTCATAACCCATTGCCTGTGCATCATCACGCCGCAGAGATACAACGTGAGTCCAGACGTTACCGCCGTGGTTTGCAATTTCCTTTGAAACTTTATCAAGATTTATTGGCTCATTTTTTTCATTGAAAAGTCCGTGTGAACCAAACTTGACCGCACCCGGACGATTAGCAAGATACCCCACATAATTTTCACGGTTTGTAAGCCTATCCATGTTTCGATCAAGAATTTCTGATACGAGTGCCGAAGCGTTTTTGACCGTAGGATTCTTGATATAGTCATCGTATTCAAATAAATCCTTGCTGTCGGGGAAATCATTTATCAAAGATAAAACAAGCTCCTGCTGATTTTTAGTAGCAGGAGCTTGTTCGTTTTTATCTTCTGTAGGTACTGAACCCTCACGGGTCGCAATGTACTTTACATAGTTTGCAAGTTTTTTCTTTGAGCCACTTTTTAGGTAGCGGCTTGTGACAATTAACTTAGGCATTTTATTCACACCTCCTCATCAGCTTTTCTGATACTCCACAGCGTCCTCATAATCGATAATACCGTTTATTTTACGAACCTCATTCACACACATTGCATGAAGATTTCTCAGAGTCTCATCATCAACATCATTAATTGCCGCAGTCATATGCGACAGCTTTCCAAGCTCGACTGCAACCTTGAAAAGCAAACGTGCAAGCCGCTGCTCCGTACCTTTGATCTGCGCTTTGACTGTTTCGGTTATCATTGGAGAGATATAGTTCACGCTTTTTTCTTCATCAAGATAACCTATATAGAACTTGATCGCTTTCTCAATAAATTCACTCTGCGACCTGCAGTTGTCGTTTTTGTAGTGAACCTCAACATCTTTCAGCGTTTCGGGATATGCCCAAAGCGCAAACTTCACCTTGTTCTGAAAACTCATTTTTTATCACCTCCAACTCCTGATAAAATGCCGTATTTTATTTGCTTTTCTGCCGATACAACCCCGAAATCTGAAAAGTATTGATTTTACAACCCCTTATTTCGGAATGCTCTTAACTCTCGCAAATTGCGGTCGGCTTTGCCGTCCGCTGTAATCGTTTCGGGGGCTTTGACCCCGAAACTTTAACTCGCAATATATTAAATGCCCCTCAAACCCACCCGAAATCATCTGATTTCTACCATTCTCAAACTCTGCGATAAGACTTGTTCTTAACGCTCGACAAAATGCCCCAAATTCGCTCCGACCGTTGTTAGGGTAAAGTTATCCCACCGACCTCAGAACCTCGCCACACAAGGCGACACGGCGCGAACTGCGGCGAATTACTGCTCGGACTGCTTTTCCGGTTCGGCAGAAGCAGGATTCTTCGGCTTTCTCGCAGGCTTTCTGTCCGACATCATATCAATAAAATCTCTCACATTCTGCGGAACGACCTTGCCGTAAAGCTGATCCGCATACTTTTCAAGCTCCGCCGCAAGAGTTGTGTTCTTCTGCTCCAGATACATTTCTATCGCAGATAGCTTTTTCTCGTTTACACTTACAGTAACTGATTTTTTCAACCTATCACACTCCAATAAAATTAATTTTCTGATGAGCTGTCCTCATTCACACTTTGAATAGCGTCTTCCACCTCCTGAGGATATTCTATCCCCTCATAGGTGCACCAGCTTGTCCAGCTACCATTTGAAACAGGCTCTTTTGTGACATAGCCAACGCTTTCAGAGCTGTAAACAACTTCTCCGTTTCCAACATAAACTCCGTGCTTACTGCCGTCGAACAGCCCCAGCCCTGCGACTTCCGGCATGGTATCAAGACCACCTTGTTCTGTATAAACAAGAGTACTGTAATCAGAACCGAACGCTTTATCGGTCGGGCTGTAGTTAAGATACCCAAGCATAAGTCCTGCGTTGTCAGCATATCTGATGCGGTCTGTTTCATCTCTTTCACCGACAGCACCGCTTTTGTATCCCCAGCCTGAGATAAAAGCATTCTCCGCCCAAGCCGCAAGGTCTGAGCAGTTTTTACTGCCTGCGTTATTGAACATATATGAATTTAAGGTGCTGTTCATCACAAAAGTGTATGTGCGGACAAACTCATCATAGTCAATATCCAAACCGTAAGTCGAGTTTATCGCCGCAATCAGATCGCTGTCATTCGTAGAATTAGCAAACAGATCAGCATATGACTCCGCATAGAAATTCTGCACATTTTCAAAGTAAGACATATATATCAGCTGAGCCTTTATGGTCTGAACCTTGACACCC
>OFMU01000058.1_pt1 | contig 92083 bp, 99 predicted proteins | sample 1541861 | NCBI WGS metagenome assembly OFMU01 (sample SAMN04209238, study PRJEB22552) | human gut metagenome | biome: gut; material: feces | host: Homo sapiens | place: USA: Oklahoma
AGGCGGACGTAGAAAGCCGCTGCCACAAGATGCGCCTGAACGCCGCAGAGCTGGAGCAGGCGGTATTCCTGACGCTGAAAAAGCAGATGGAAGCCGCCGCGCCACTTGCCCCTGACGGTACGCTCCGGGTGGATGCTTCCGTACCGGAACGCACCGAATATGAGCAGCAGATCGAGGCATTGCAAGACGGTAAGCGCGCCTTGTATGAACGCTATCTCATGGGCGAGATTGACCTGAACACCTACAAGGCGGAAAAGACTGCGTGTGACGAGCTGCTTTTGAAAACGAAAAACGCCTATGCCGCAGTATTGGCACAGGCGAAGCAGAAGCAGGACGAACAGGCACGGCAGGACAGCCGCAAGGAAGCGTCCAAGGCGATTTTCGATGCGGACACGCTGACCACCGAGCTGGCCGAGCTGCTGATCGACAGGGTGCTGGTGTACCCCGACAAGCGCATTGAGATCGCATACAAAATCCAGGACATTTTTGATTGAGGTGGCAGTCATGAAAATTGCTTTCTATTGCAGAGTGGACGGACAGGGCTTTGGCTTTGTCCTCCCCGATGAAGCTGACAAGCTCCGCGAGTTTTTCGCCGAGCATCAGGATAAGCCTGCGCTTGAAAATCCATCAAGCGCAAGCTAAAAATTTTTGTCGTGTGCTTGACATACGGGTGCCTGAGATCATGCACGCGGATTTTCTTTGCACCGCTTAGCTGACAACCTCTCTCCATCTCGTGATATAAAAAGCTTTTTGTCACATCGAAAAGCCTGTCCCCCTCCTCATAATCTACAAGCCTGCTGGCATAATCTTGTACCAGGTCGCAGACATGGGTGGGAAGGCTGATCCTCCGATTGCTCTTTGGTGTCTTTGGCTCTAAAATCAAATCTTCACGGTCTAATCGAGCGTAGTTTTTGTTAATTTCAACTGCCTGTTCCTCAAAGTCGAAATCCTCCAGCGTCAGCGCCATCATTTCACCGGAGCGCATACCGCTCCAGTATAGCAGGTTAAAGATTGTCTTCGAGATGATCTTGTCGCTGATGGATTCTTCAAATACCTTGAATTCATCCAGCGTCCAGAACTTCATCTTGTCAGCTTTGCTTTTTCCCATGGAGCCGCATACTTTCGCCGGGTTTTCTGCCAGGCCATAATACTTGCATGCAAAATTGAACAGGGCGGACAGTTGATTGTTGATGGATTTCAGATAGGTCTTTTTATAGTGAGCCGGATCAGACAGCATGACAGTCTGCCATTGGCGGACCGTAGTGGCTGTAATCTTATTCAGCTTCATCTCCCCAAAGTATGGGATGATGTGTTTCCGGAACATGTTTTCCTTTCCCGGATATGTGGTTGGCTTCAGGCGAACCTTACAGTCCGCAAGATAGATCTCCGCAAAGTGGCGGAATTTCATATCCACCGTTCCGCTGTACTTGTTCAGGAAGTCCAGCTCCCACTCCTTCGCTTCGCGCTGGAGCTTAAAACCCATCTTTTTCTTTTGTTTGCTTTTTCCCGTCCAGTCCTTATATACGAACTTGCAGTACCAAAGCCCGGTTTTTTCGTCTTTGTAGGTCGGCAATATCTTTCACCTCTTTTCTTCTAAAAGATAGTCGTGATGATATGCCGCTTCTGAAATCACAGGTATGTATTTTCATAGAAGTATTTGGCGGAGACTTTTCCCGCCACGGTAATCTTCCCAGCTTTGTTTAACTCATCATTGAGCTTCCGAATAATCCGGTATGCTGTACTTCTGGATACATTCAGGATTTCAGCAACATCCGTTGCCGTCAGGAATTTCCGTTCCGGATAGCTGTGTACCGACTTCATACAATCCGCCATTTGAACCTCCTTTCTGGCGGTACACACCGGCAGCGGCACCCTCACGACATTTTCATTATACTACTCTTGTTGGAGAATCCCTTCCGGTTCTGTACCGCCTGATTTATCGTTATTTGTTTTCAAAATAAAAGCGCCTTTCCCCAAGCCATTTCCTGCGCCCGTTTCAGCCGCGTATTTTCAGGCTGCGCTGTGCGTTGTTTCATCTGCGGGCACGCTCATATCGTGGCATACTGTCCACAGAACCTGTATAACTCATGGGGAAAAGGCTATTCTTTTTTCAAGGTACAACGAAGAGCTTGCTTTCCTGCTTGCCCTTTCACTAATAAACATGCTTGTCCCTCCTGTTTTTCTGCAAACAAGTTCGATATTCTATATTTAGTGTCTCTTGCCTTGACAAAATCAATATATGGTAGTATAATGCCTTTGTAATTGATTTTTTGTGCGTATCCGAAAGGATATGAAGTGGGATTCCCCACATTGCACACGTTGTTATTTGTTTGTAAGCAGTCAGTAGTATTCTTGCGTTCGGCGCGAGATATTGCTGGCTTTTTTTGTTTTATGCCCAGGGCTTTTGCGCCCTAAGAGAATAGCGAGAATGATACCGGTCTGCCTGTAGCGGACAAAAGTACCGCATGCGGTATGGTGTTCATTCTCGCTTTTTTTATTTGCCATCAAGCCGAAAGGCTTATGGAATAAATATTTTTTCAGAAAGGTGGAACACGAATGAAAAGACGAACGCATCGACACCCGCGAAAGCGCACATCAAGACCAGCTGTATTCAAGCAGCAGATGCTCAGAAAGGAGGCTCAGAAGAGAGCGAAATATCCATTGCGAATTGTGTATGAATCCCCAAGAAAACACAGGCAGGTTCAGAAACGAGGTGCATGATATGCCAGAAAAAACAAGCGAGTATAAACCACTTGTACTTGTGGACACGGCGGATCTGCCGGAAGATGTATGGCTGGAATACCGGAGGCGCGGCATCGGCGGCAGTGATGCTGCTGCGATTCTCGGCGTCTCCCCGTTTGCGACAGCCAGAGACCTCTACTACGATAAGCTGAAAATCGTATCGTATGAGGACCCGGAGGACAACTGGGTACAGAAGAAGATCGGACATCTGCTGGAAGACTTGGTAGCCGAGATATTCCATGTAAGAACGGGGTATCAAATCTATCAGATCAAGAAGATGTTCTATCATCCCGTCCACACCTTTATGTTGGCGGATGTGGATTACTTCGTTACCCTGCCAAACGGCGAAACGGCAATCCTTGAGATCAAGACCACAAACTACAATGCGACAGACCATTGGTGGGCCGGGGGCGTAGAAACCGTTCCTGTCAATTACGAAATTCAAGGACGCCACTATATGGCGGTGATGAATTTAAACCATGTATTTTACTGCTGCCTCTATGGAAACAGTGAGCAGGAAACCATTATTCGTCATATTGAACGCGACCGGGATTATGAGGAAGAACTGATTGCTTTGGAGAGCGAGTTTTGGAACGATCATATCCTCACAAGACAGCCTCCCCGGTATGTGGAAGACGGCGAACTGATTCTTGCAAGCGTAAAAAATCATTTTGGCAGTGCGGACCCTAATGCACCTGCGATTGAGCTCAGCTTATCCGGTGCGGCCGGCGCCATGCGCTATCTGGAATTACAGGCAGAGAAATCTGCTCTGAACGCACAGGTAAAACAGATTGATAATGAGATGAAGCGGCTGCAGGGACAGATTGCAGATGAAATGGGGCGGTGCTGTACGGCAGTTTACAGCCGGGATGGGACCGACTATACCATCACATATAACCCCCTTCGGAAACCGGGAATCAACAAGGAAAATCTTTACCGTCTGCAAATGCAGTATCCGGAGATTTACGAACAGTTTGTCACGGTATCCGAGCAGAGAAGATTTTATGTGAAAAAGGCGGCCGGGAAGGCAGCCTGATTCACGGAAAGGACAGACAATGGAAGAAAACAAATATATGGGAGGTGGAGATATTGAGCTATACCGGTGTTTATGACCGGACGATCTTTTACAATCCGTCCAATAAATATTGTGTGATCAGCGTAAAAACCTCCGATCAGAGCATTCCGCAGCAGGCCCGCAGCGCCTATACACACAGGGACCATCTGATCCGGTTTACGGCGGTCGGTTACGAACTGCCGCAGACCGATAAAGTCAGTATGATTCTTGACGGTGAGTGGCAAAACGGGAAATACGGGCAGCAGCTACAGGTAACGCAGTGCGAAGAAATCGTGCCGCAGACCAGAGATGGGGTGAAAGGCTATCTTTCTTCCCGTCTGATCAAGGGAGTCGGTGAACGAACTGCGGAGTTGATTGTTGACCGGTTCGGCGCGGATGCGCTGAAGGTTTTGGAGAAAGAACCGGAGCGATTGTTGGAGATCAAAGGGATTACACCTGCAAAGTTGGAAGAAATCCAATCCTCCTACACGGAGAGCCGGTGCCTGCGGGATTTGATGATCCTGCTTTCCCCATTCAATGTGACGCCGGCTGCTGCGACCAGAATTTATGAACACTTCGGCTCAAGGAGCGTAGATATTCTTCGGGATAATCCGTTTGAGCTGTGCCAGGTTTCCGGATTCGGTTTTAAGCGGGTGGATGCGATTGTCCGAAAGGGTGATTGCCCGCTCAATTCTCCCATGCGGATACACGGCGCTATTTATGCGGCGCTGGATACGCAGAGAAATGAAAACGGCCATCTGTTCTTGGATTCGGAAGAACTATTAAAGGCGGCTTTTCGGTTGTTGAATGACCGAATCCCTCAGCCGCAGCTACGGGTAAAGCCGGAGGAGATTGCACAAGTGCTGGAGAATATGGTGCTAAAAGGTGAAGTCGTAAGCAACAAGGGGCGGATCTATCAGATATCCTGCTTTACGCAGGAGGATGAAACTGCCCGTAAGATTGCGGAAATGCTTTCTGTGAAACCTGAAAAGGTCAACATAGAAACAGCACTGGAAAGCATACGAAAAAACCTTGGTATCGTTCTCTCACAGCGGCAGAGTGAGGCGGTCTATATGGCCTTTCGCAGTAATCTGTCGATTATTACCGGCTCTCCCGGAACCGGTAAGACAACGGTACTGCGGGCCATTATCGAGGTCTATCAGTCGCTCTACCCAGACAAAAAGATTATGCTCGGAGCTCCAACCGGCCGCGCAAGCAGACGCATGGCCGAAAGCACCGGGAGAAATGACGCCAAAACCCTGCACAGTCTTTTAGGGCTGCTCGGGGAAAACGGTTATGTACGGGATAAGAATCAGGAGCCGCTGGACGCGAGCCTCATCATCGTAGACGAAAGCTCGATGATTGATATGTGGCTGGCACGGCAGTTTTTCCAGCGCGTCAGACTTGGTACGAAGGTCATTCTTGTAGGAGATGTGGACCAGCTGCAGAGTGTCGGCGCCGGGGATGTATTCCGGGAGCTGATAGGCTGCGGCAGAATCCCTGTAACAATCCTGAATGAGATTTTCCGTCAGAAAAAGGACAGCCTGATTGCCTATAATGCCAAAAGCATCAATGAGGACAGTACCAATCTGTATTATGGCGATGATTTCGTATTCATCAAATGCAAGACGCAGGAGGAAGCAGCGGATATCATCTGCAGAACCTTCTGTGAGCAGGTTGAAAAATTCGGTATTGAGCATGTGCAGATATTGTCTCCTTTTCGGTCAGAGGGCATGACGGCAGTGGAACAATTAAACCAGGTAATCCGTGAGCTGGTAAATCCGGCGGACGAGGATATTCCGGATCTGAAAATTGGGAGCCGTTATTTCCGTGAGAACGATAAGGTGATGCAGACGAAAAATAATGGGAAGGCGTCCAATGGCGATATTGGATTTATCCGTAAAATCGCACCAGATGACAAAAATGAGATGAAGGTCACGATAGAATTTGCCGAAGACCGCGTTGTGGAATACGGCCTGGAGGATATGGCGAACATTGAGCTTGCCTATGCCACCACCATCCACAAGGCAATGGGCTCCGAGTATGATATTGTGATTCTTCCCATCATCCGCAGCCATGCAATCATGTTGAAGCGCAACCTTGTCTACACCGCTATCACCCGTGCAAAGCGCAGGGTCTTTTTAGTGGGACAAAAAGGAATGCTCTTTATGGCAATCCACAAAAACGACACAGGGCAGCGAAACACCTTGCTCGGCGAACGGATCGGAAAATATTTGAATGCCTTTACCATGGCAGAACAGAGAAATTTGAAAAAAGTCAGTTGAATCAGGATACAGGTGCAGAAAAATGCACAGGTATCCCCTATTTATTATTAGAGAGGAGTTTACGCAATGAACGAAAACAACAGCAAAGTATCCATGTATGAAGCAGTGCCGGTGGTTTCTGAACTCAACAAGGTGTCGGGATTTGATCCTTTGAAGTATCTTCGGAAAACGAAGAACGGGTGGAATCTGGACCTGAAGATTAAAAAGCTGTGGTTCAGGCTGAAATACCCTGCCGGCAGAACCCGGATGGTCACGGTTAAAATCACGGATCAGCTGGCGATTATGGAGGCCCGTGTCTATTTCGATAAGAATGACACGCAGCCGGCTGCCAACTTTACCGCACAGAGGGAAAGCAAGTCAACACCCGGCGGTTTATACATTGAAGCGGCGCAGCACGAAGCAATGGATGAAGCCTTAACTGCGGCGGGATTTGGAATCCAGTTTATTCCGGCCAATGCGCTGGAGACGGAACAGCCAGAGAAGCATGTTCTTGTTCCGAAGCAGGAATCGGAACCGCAGCAGGCGGCGCCGTCCGTAGCGGAGAAAATCTCTCCCGAGATTGCGGGAACTAAAGGAGAGACAGCCGCAGAGCCGGTTGCGCAGGAATCCTCTGCTCCGGAAACGGTTGAGGAGGAAGTGACACCTGCTGCCGAAGCGGAAAAGGCTGTTATGACTGAGCGGCATGTGGCGGAAGAAACAGAAGCCGCCCCTGTTCCGGCAAGTCAGGAAGAAGTGGCAGCCGAGGACATTCAGGAAGAAAGCTCTGAAACGCAGGAGACGGAAGAACATTCCGCTGCCTATACCAACGATATGTCGGTGGATGAGATATGCGCCGTTATGACAGTTGAAGAAGCCGAGAACATTATTGTTCCAATCGGCACCTGCAAAGGCTGGACACTCTCTCAGGTTGCGGAACGCCGTCCTGTATCGCTGAAATGGTATCTTACCAATTATAGCGGAAATGACAATATTCTCCGGGCAGGAGCAAGGATCATGCAGTCTATAATTGAAGCAAAGAAAGCCAGCTGACCTTCTGCGGAAAATTAAAAATGGAAGGAGGGATTGCTATGGGGAAATCGCACGATTTCCCATTCGGCATTATGGATGTGGCGGAGCTGCTGCATTTGCGGATACGCCGTCCAAATGCTACCGGCTACTATGCGGACTGCCCGATCTGCGGAGATAAACGCGGGAAAATGAGTCTTTCCACAAAGCTGGATTCCTGGCGTTGTAATTACTGCGGAGAACATGGCGGCATGCTGAGCCTGTATGCAAGAGTCTATAACATCAGCAATTCGGAAGCCTACCGGGAAATCTGCGAGGCATTGCAAAATGGCGAGTTTGCTCCGGACTATTATGCGGGAGCATCGGAAAAGAAATCGGAGGATGTGGCGGAACAGTCGCCGCTGGCCGATGTCCGAACGATTCACCAAACCTTTACAATGCTCCTTAGTTTGCTGACGCTTTCCAAAAAGCACCGGGAGCATTTAAGAACGGTCCGGGGCCTTACCGAGCAACAGATTGACGAGCTGGGGTACAAAAGTACCCCGCCGTTTTATCTGTGCCGTAAGCTGGCAGGGCAGCTGCTGGAAAAAGGCTGTACCTTGCAGGGAGTACCCGGTTTCTATCAAAAGGACGGGCATTGGACAGTAAAGTTCTATACCAAAACGGCGGGTATCCTGATACCTGTCCGTGGAATAGACGGGCTGATCCGAGGACTTCAGATACGCCTTGATGTACCCATAAAAGACGAAAATGATGATCCGGACAAGCAGGGCGCCAAATACATCTGGCTCTCCTCTGTCGGAAAGCCGATGGGCGTTTCTTCCGGCTCCCCGGTACATTTTGTGGGAGATCCGATGGCAAGAGTTGTATTTGTTACGGAAGGATTCCTGAAGGCCGATGTGGCGCACTACCTGATGAACCGGTCGTTTGCCGCAATAGCCGGAGCCAATAATACGGCTCAGCTTGAGCTGCTTTTTTCTTTGCTGAAACAGAACGGTACGGAAATCATCATGGAAGCCGCAGATATGGACAAATACCGCAACGAACAGGTAGACAAGGGAGTGTCTCAAATCTATCTGATAGCAAAAAAGTGCGGTCTTTCCTATAAGCGGCTTACATGGAATCCCAATTATAAAGGCGTGGACGATTGGCAGCTTGCCCTTAAAAGAAAACAATCCGGAAAGGAGGAACACCGAATGAATTTTAAGCAGAGGTACATTTATGGCCTGTGCGATTTTGACGCCATTGACGATGAAATCGAGGCGTGGCATGAATCGGCGGAACATAGCGGGACACTGGAAGAACATCTCGGTTTTACCGCTGAGGAATACGCCGATTTTTTACAGGGAGACACGCAAGCCTTCGAGCAGTATCTGCACAGCCTTCAAAAGCAGCAGGGCTTTCGTATCTATCAGCTGGATTTTTCGGATGGCAAAACGAAAAAGTTCGCTTTTGAAGGGATGAAAGGACTGCGAAAGGCCGGCTACGAACAGCCGCCGGCATCGGAATATGCCCTGATCTATGAGGGTATGCTGCTCTGCTCCGTTCAGGATTCGGATGAGGCTTGTCTCAAACGGATCTTTGAACGGTACAATGATAAGCTGCCCGAAGATTATTCCGGCAGGAGCATTGCGCCATCTGATGTGATAGAGCTGTACGATGAAAACGGCAGGAGATATTTTTACCGGGACAACGATACTTTTTGTCCGGTGCAGTTTTCTCCTATGCTGGCGAAAAAATTGAAGTGATAGTGTTCCGGTTGAAGGGACGACAGGTAAAAAGGGATACAAAGCGGAGAAATCTGCTCTGTATCCCTTTCTTTTTTTGAAAGGAGTTTATCTATGGGTATTTTCTCAGAAATGGATATCGAACTGAAATCAGGTACAGAAGAAACTGCCTTAGACGCAGCAGAAGATAAGGACATTCTCGCTAAGGCACAGGAACGGGATGATGCCAGGCAGCAGGCTGAGGGTGAAGCGGCAAAGGCCGTTTTAGAGCAGCTTGCACAAACGGAATCGAAAGCTGAAGCAAAGAAAGTTGCAGAGGCAAGCGAGGCCGAAAAAAGGAAAGCGCATGAAGAAGCAGAAGCGAAACGGAAGGCCGAATGGGAGGCAAAGAAAAAAGCCCGTGAGGAAGAAGAGCTTTTCGCATGGGAAAATGCGGTTGCCCTGGATGATGAGGCTCTGGTTGCTGCTTCTATGAAACGGCTTGGTGATGACGCGGAGCGGCTGACCCGGCGTAATATGAAACAATGCGTGACGGAGTTTGTCCAGACGCTCTGCCTGGAGGATCTGGATTTTGCACGCCAGGCTCTGCATCCCCGGAAAACAATGGTCCGGTGCTTTCGGTATATTAACCGGAAGGCCCGCGCATTTGTCGAACAGGAGATGAAGGACAATGATGAAAAGCCGGTAAACGGAGTTTATGGCTCCGATGTGCCCGATGATCTTTGCTATCAGTGGGCGAAGGAATACTTTTGGGATATGGACGCCGAGGAGGACAAGGAAGATGAGGAAAAATTTGTTCCGAAGCCGTACACCGGAAAGCCGGCTCCCAAGCCCAAGAAGAAGGCCGAGAAGAAAAAGCCGGAAAGCAAGGTGCAGGCTCCGCCAAAGGACACGGAAGGACAAATGGATCTGTTTTCGCTGACTGGAGGTGCGGCGTAATGAAAAAACGAATTTTACGCCGGTTTACGGATTCCGGAAGAAAGATGAATCGGAATAACGGGATTTTTTGCGCCGAGCAGGTACAGTTTGTAGTGTGTACGGCTATCCATAACATTGATGGCCGGCGCACGCTGGTGCTGTATGTCTATCCAAAGGATGAAGTCCTCAGCGGGAACCTTATTCCCAGATGGACCGTATTCCAGACGAGAGACGAATACCTTGCGCTTTGCAAGGACGAAAAAGGCACCCGCTGGCAGACCTGCATGTTTGATGACCTGAACAAAGAGTATCATCTCTCAAATAAATGCGCGTTCTATGCTTCCAGCGATGAACAGAGAGTGGTCCGCTTCTGCAAAATGCCGGAGAAAAAGGGCTTTTCATGCCTTTATGCTTTACAGTACCGAATATTTTTAAAGAGGCACCAAGAAAGGAAGGAAAAGAGTGAACGGCAAATCCAGAAACGGATGAAAACCGTTGGGAGTCTTCCCCGGGACATCAGAGCTTTTATACACAGGGAGACATTGCCCCACTACATCTTTTATGACTACCGCAAGGGGAAAGCGCCCATGTCCGGACATTGTACGGCCTGCGGCCATGATGTAGAGATTACCGGAGTAAAGCATAACCAAAAGGGTATCTGCCCTTGCTGCGAAAAACCGGTAACCTTCAAAAGCCAGGGACGGCGCGGACGCATCATCGACCGCTCCACAACGCAGGTAATCCAGCGTTCCGGAGAACATGAAGTGGTAATCCGGATTGTAAAGGCATATGCCACCTATCCCAAGGGGGAGGAGCCGACAGTCAGTGTTTATGAGAATGCCAGGCTGTTTTTGACTTGGGAAGGCGGTAGGCTGGTGAAGTCGGAGCCCTTTTATTACTGCTATAATTTGGGCCGCCTGACTCCATGGCACAAGGGATCGCGCCCTGTGTTCACCCGGTGGCAATATAATTTTGAGGCGGATGAGTGCGGATATCTGTATCATCGCAATCTGGATGCCGCGCTAAAGGATACGCCATGGCAGTACGCCGCGCTGAAGGAATATTATCTTGGAGATCCAACGCCTTTATGTGCGGATATGTATTTAAAACAGTATCTGTCATATCCCATGCTGGAGTATCTTGTGAAGCTGCGGCTCTACCGTCTGGCCACTTATGTGGTCTACGGAGAAGATGGCCGATATTATTATGGCAATCAGGTACTCAACAGCGCAGGTAAAAATGTGGCTGAGGTATTGGGTGTGGGCAAACGCTATCTGCCCTTTTTGCAGGAGGTCAATCCGGGCGCAAAGCAGCTGATGCTGATTAAGGCGCTGCTTAGAGAAAATGTCCAGCCGGATATGGAGCTGATGAAGTGGTGCAGCGAGTTTGGTGTCGGCGAGGAAGAAACCGTTGCGGTTCCCCTGCGTTTTATGACGCCTCACAAGCTGATGCGTTATGCGACAGATCAATTCGCTGCTCACAAAAAGGTGGCTCCATTCTCTGGAGGATACTACTCTATGTCGTATCTGATGTCCGATTATAAGGATTATCTTTGCATGAGCGAGGCTCTGGATTATGACATGAAAAGCGATTTTGTGCTGTTTCCGAAGGACTTAAAGGAGGCGCATGACAGAGTGAACGATTTGTCCGATGCAGAGCTGTCCGCGGCCTATGACCGGAAGATTGCAAAACAATTTGCACAGCTGCAGAGCCGGTATCAATTTGAGAAGAATGGACTGATGATTATTCCTCCCGGCTCAGCGAAAGAGATTGTCGCAGAAGGACAAAAGCTCCACCACTGTGTCGGCAGGTATGTCAAAGATGTAGTGAAAAGTAAGTGCATCATTCTTTTCATTCGTCAGGTGAAAACGCCGCGCAAGCCATACTGCACATTGGAACTGAAAAATGGGGCGGTTGTACAGGCGAGAATCGAAGGCAATGCCGCACCGCCGCCCAAAGTGCAGCAGTTCATCGAGACATGGAAACAGAAGGTACTCTACGCATCGGAGGATGCGGCATAAGAAAGGAAGTAACAGCATGAGCTTTTTTCGGAAAAGAAGCCGAGAGGAAGAGGAAGAAATCTATGCGCTTGCCAAGTTTATTGGCGACTACAATATGCAGAAAGGCAGTATTGATGAGCGTTATCTTCCCTATGTAGGCGAGGTTGCGGAGGCAATCTATGATGAAGGCTACCGCAAGGTAGCTCCCCGGAAAGAATAATTCGTAAGATACAGGTTTACATGGCGGGAGAGGACGCAGAGCTTCTCCCGCTGTATTTTACAGACGAAAGGATGGAACAGAATGGAACAATTAAAAAATGCTTTTTATGAAGTGATGTACAAGTATGAAAAATCCTTCAGCGAGCATGGTGTTATGGCAAATCTAAGGGCTTGGGAAACTGCAAAAGCTCCCTTGCTGACACTTTTACGCAAGCATCCTGCATGGCAGGAGGAAGCAAAAGCGGTTGTGATCGAATTTAGCGAAGGCCGCGGCATAGAAAGGGATGTGGTTGATGAGGTATCTTTTGCCATGCTCCAAATAGCGGATGAAGTGATCCCGGAGGATGAGCGTCCCGCTTTCCTAACGGCATTTCGTGCCGCTGTGGGTGAATACAGCAGTACACTGCCGGAAGAAGCCCTGGAGATTATCCGAAACAGCGGAAAAATCAAGTGCGCTTCCGGGCAGAAAACAAGCCGGATTATCGGCCGGCTGTGCCGCCAGTTTCATGTGGATGCCCACAGTCAGTACAATAAGGTGTTTGCCCAGTTGTCCGATGCCCTGAATCCTTTGCAGCTTCAAAAAACAGCGGTGCTCTCTTTGCATCCCTGCGATTTTCTGGAGATGTCAAGCAAGAGCAATACATGGACTTCCTGCCACAATCTCAGCAGCGGGAGCTATCAGGCCGGCGCTCTGTCCTATATGACTGATGACGTCAGCATGATTTTCTTCACAGTGGATAAGGAGGTCAAGGATCACTTTTACCGGGCGCCCAGGCGGACAAGACAGATGTTCTTTTTGAAAGACTGTATGCTGTATCAATCCCGCCTGTATCCGGATGATTCAGATGAGATTACAAAACAGAACCGGGGAATCGTTCAGAAGATTATTACGACATGCATGGAGGTTCCCAACCGATGGGTACTGAAGACAAAGCGTGATGAGCTTTCTGAGTGCTGCGAATCCGGAGAAGGCAGTCGGCAGTATCCCGATTACCATTACCAGGGGAATTTGTCTGTGCTGAAAGGAACAGAGATACAGAACCCGATTGTAATTGGCGCAAAGCCGATCTGCGTTTGCTGTGGCAGCCATAACCGGCTGTCACATGGGCTGAAATGCAACTGTGAAGATCAGGTGGTCTGCCAGGATTGCGGAAGGACGGTTCCCAGAAATCAGACACGCTATATGGAAAACGCATTCCATTGCAATGCGTGTCTTCATATTTGCGCCGTTTGTGGAAGTGTGATTCACGATACCATGTACCCTGCTTTTGATAGGAGAGGTAACGCGGTGGAAATTTGCTTCGACTGCTATCATGCTTCGCTGGAGCCCTGCGCCGCTTGCAGTGTACAGGGAGTGTGCCGGATTATAGGCAATTCCCTGTGTGCCCGGACCGCTATCCGGCATACAGCCTGAAAGGAGTGGCAAGATGAATTATGATGGAAAGACATTAAAGAAAATTCTGCGAATGACCCAAAAACAGCTGAAAAGCTATTTGGATAGCGTTTTGCAGGAAAGCGGTTATCGAACCGTAAACCGAAAAGGATTCCTCTATGCACCTGGAGATGTCCCTGTGTTGCTGGTGGCGCACCTGGATACGGTACACGCCCAAAGGCCGGAAATCATCTGCTTTTCCGAGGATGGCCGGTTTATCATGTCTCCCCAGGGAATCGGCGGAGATGACCGCTGCGGCGTGTTTATGATTTTGCAGATTATCCAGGAGGCAAAGTGTCATGTGCTGTTCTGCGAGGATGAAGAAACAGGGGGCCACGGCGCAAGAGCTTTTACGCAGAGCCGCCTTGAGATGGATGTCAATTATATTGTAGAGATGGACCGGCGCGGAGACAATGACGCTGTATTTTACGGATGCGATAATCCTGATTTCACGGATTTCATTCTCAGCTTTGGCTTTGAGGAAAAAGCGGGATCGTTCAGTGACATTTCGGTGGTCGCACCGTATCTGGAAACGGCGGCTGTCAACATCAGCGCCGGGTACTACAATGAACACCGACTCCATGAGTGCATTGATCTGCTGGCTTTGGAAAATAACATCCGGCGTATTGTGCAGATGGTGCAGACGGAAACGGAAGCGTTTCCCTTCATTCGGAGGAAGAGCAGCTTTCACCAGTTTTCTTTATTTGAAGGACCGGGCAAGCTGCTTGATCTGTCCGCATCCGGCGAATGCAGACAAAAACTGCTGATGAACCTGCCGGACACGGCCAGGCTGATCAGCAGCGGGTATGAGATTGCGCCAAAGTCTACCTATCTGATAGACCGGGAAAGCAATGTTTATATCTATCTGGACGAACTGGGAGCAGCTGTAGAGTCAGAGTATGCGTATGCCTGTGACGAGAACGGCGAGCAGATTGCTTTTTCTGCGACAGAGGCCAAACGATTGCCGGTGCTGTCCATGGAGGCGGCGCTGGAACAACTATCCATGATTTAGGCCGATTTTTCGGGACGCTTTCAGCGGGAAAAAGGGATGCTGTCTTTTTGTGGACAGTATCCCTTTTGCTTATGGGCTGTTTCCTACGCACTTAGAAGCCTGTTCTGGCGGGGATTGGATAATCTGTCCCGCCTGTCCGCCGACCGTGCCCCAAAAGCCATGCTATGGCAGGGATTTTACCAGCCTAAATGAGTAGACGGGAGGTATTTTAACCGGGCCATTCCCGGCTACCACAATAAAATTGAAATCTGAAAGCACAGACGGAAACGCCTTTTCCATATCTTCACGCTTTGTTATCCCCTTTCCGGCCTCTATTTTGCGTACTTCCGCAACGGCCTTGCGTGCATTATACGGAATTGTTCGTCGGATTTGCAGGACGCTCATTAACCAAACCGGCGCAGATCGTTGACATATTTTTATCTGCATGGGATTTTTCATGTGTGTTCATTTCCGGGCGGCCAAAGACAGGTATCTTTGCTGCTGCCGTTCGGCCTCTTTCTTCCGGTTCATGGCTGCCACTTGACTTGCCCTATACTTACATTCTATAATTCATATTTCTGGCCTTGTTTTAGCTTTCCCTTTCCCATATAATCAAAATAAGAAAAAATCTCCGTTGTAACATTTCGCGGACATTTGACTGATATACTAACACAAAAAGGTAATAAGAATATGAAACAAAGATCATAGAATAATTTCCGAGCAACAGAATCGGGATGACTGAAAACCAATAAAAAAACGGAACGAAGCGGATAAAATTGACCAACTTTTCAAATTTTCAAAAAATCACCCTGCGTAATGTATTGCTTATGACGCTGCGTAATGAAGTAAAATAAGGGCGAAAGGAGGTGAGGGCTATGTCAAAATACACGACTGGAGAAATTGCAAAGCTCTGCGGCGTATCCGTTAGGACAGTGCAGTATTATGATACCCGTGGTATTCTTACCCCCAGTGAACTCACAGAGGGCGGCAGACGGCTTTATTCAGAGGATGACTTGAAGCGGATGAAGATTATCTGCTTTCTCCGTGACGCTGGTATTTCAATCAACAGCATCGGAGAATTGTTGTCCGAGGATGATCCCAGCAGTGTTATTTCTGTTTTGCTTGAACAACAGGAGCAGCTTCTTCGTAAGGAAGTACAGGAACGTCAAGCAAAACTTGATATGCTCGATGGTATTAAGAAAGAACTGAAGGGCGTAGAAAATTTCTCCATCGAATCTATTGGTGATATAGCTTATGTGATGGAAAACAAAAAGAAGATGAGACAGTTACACGCGATCCTGCTGATCACTGCAATTCCTATTGGCATAATTCAGTGGACATCTATCATTTTCTGGATTGCCGCAGGAATATGGTGGCCTTTCGCTCTCTGTATTTTAGTAGCCATTTTATATGCAACTTGGGCCACAAATTTTTATTTCAAAAGAGTTGCGTATATCTGTCCACAGTGCCATGAAGTATTTAACCCTAATTTCAAAGAAGCACTTTTGGCAAGGCATACCCCGACACTTAGAAAACTGACTTGTCCCTGTTGTGGGCATAAAGGTTTTTGTGTAGAAACTTATAGAAAGAAGGAAAATGAGAATGGATAAGATTATGGAATTTCTGCCGTTTTTGATTCCACTGGCAATCGTTCAATTTATTCTATTGGGCTACACCCTTTATCACATTCTGACCCATAAAAATTATAAAAGAGGCAATCGTACTTTGTGGCTTGTTATTGCAATTATCGGCATGGAGTTTATCGGCCCGATCTTGTACTTCCTGCTTGGCAAGGAGGATTGACATGGATGTACTGGCGATACAAAACCTAAAAAAGCATTTTGGCAGCAAAGAAGTGCTTTGTGGAATTGATTTATCTGTGCCTGAACACAGTATTTTCGGTTTTATTGGTAAAAACGGCGCTGGAAAAACAACGACGATGAAAGCAATCCTTGGGCTTCTTAAAGCGGACAGCGGCGAAATCTATGTCATGGGTGAAAAGGTGCATTTTGGACAAACCAATACCAATAGGCACATCGGCTATCTGCCTGATGTGCCAGAATTTTATTCCTACATGACCCCTCTGGAATATCTAACGCTTTGCGGAGAAGTCTGCGGGATGGACAAAACTGACATTGTAATGAGAAGCAAAGAACTCTTGGAGCTGGTTGGCCTTGGGCAAGAGTATCACCGTATCAAAGGATTCTCAAGGGGAATGAAGCAACGCTTGGGAATTGCACAAGCACTTCTAAACCGCCCCAAACTTCTGATCTGTGACGAGCCAACATCAGCACTTGATCCCGCAGGTCGCAAGGAAATCTTGGATATACTTCTTGCGGCAAAGGAACAAACCACAGTGCTTTTTTCTACACACATTCTTTCGGATGTGGAGCGTATCTGTACCGAAGTCGCCTTTTTGCACGATGGTAAAATTGCTATGCAAGGAACTATTGCAGAACTGCGAAACAAGCGGGTATCTGACGGATTTATCATTGAAATAGAACAAAAGGAAGTTGCTGATGCGCTTATCAAAGTATTTGGTGATTTCCAATACACAGAGAAAAATTCTCTTGTTTTTCATGGCAGTGAGGATCGTTTCTTTGATATTATGAAATATATCGCCGAAAACAGAATACCCATACAGAGAATTGAACGAATAGAGCCAACGCTTGAATCTCTGTTTTTGGAGGTGACAAAATGAAACCACTCCTTGCTTTTATAAAAAAAGAATATCTTGAAGCTGCACGAACAGGTAAAATCACAATCCTCGCACTATTGTTTGTGCTGTTCGGAATTATGAACCCTGCGATTGCGAAGATGACGCCGTGGATAATGGAAATGCTGTCCGATACATTGGCCGAGGACGGCTTGATTTTCACAGATATTCAAGTGGACGCACTGACCTCATGGACACAGTTTTTCAAAAACCTTCCTGTGGCACTTATCGCCTTTGTACTGATTTTCAGTGATATATTTACCAAAGAATACAAATCAGGGACATTGCTGCTTGTACTGACAAAAGGTTTGTCAAGATATAAAGTTGTCCTTGCAAAGACTGCGCTACTGTTGTCGCTTTGGACAGCTGGCTATGGAATTTACTTTGCCATTACCTATGGATATAATGCTTATTTTTGGGATAATGGTATTGCGAATAACTTATTTTTCTCAGTAGCTATATGGTGGTTATTTGGTGCATGGGTTATATGCCTTATTGTACTTTTTTCATCGCTATTGCAAAATAACACAGGTGTTGCCCTGTGTATTGGCGGGACAGTGCTGTTGGCATATTTATTGAGTGTCATACCGAAAGTAAAGGCATATTCTCCCATTGCCTTAATGAATACCAACTCGCTTTTGATGGGGGAGGCGGAAATGGACGCATATATGAAAGCTATTGTTATTGCTGTTTTCTTGTGTATAGTATGCGTTGCTGTAAGTATTCCGGTTATAAATAAGAGGCAGCTTTAAATAATTGAATGAAGGTAAAGCTACCATAATCGTAGTAACTCACCATCTGAACTTGTGTGAATAAACATCGCTTGCAAAACAAACTGATCCTAAAGAACAGCCTATGAGAAAGCGCCGGACGCGGCGGCCTGCTGGCCCCGCGCCCGGCATTTTTCAACCGGGCCATACCCGGCTACCCGCAAAGGCAGGCGGGGCTGTCAACGGTGGCGCGTATGTTGCACCGACCATCTTGACCGTTGACCGGCTCGGCTGGCTTTGCTATATAGCCTTATGAGAAATCGGTAAGATAATTCTGCAATAATTCAGCTAATTTCCCGATGTGTATTCCGTCCACAAATGAGTGGTGGACTTGAACGGAGAATGGCAAAAATATTTTTCCGTCCTTTTCGTAAAACTTCCCCCAATCAAATAGTGGTGTAGCATTGTCTTTGTTACCGGAGTCCGTATGGGATATATGACGGTACGATACCCACGGGAAAGGCGAAAACTGATAAATGTCGTTTCCCATAGGGCCTGTAAAATACGCTGTTTGATTTTCTTCAGTTTTTTTGGCTAATGCTACATATTCTTCCATGCTGTCCTGCATTGGTACATTGACAACTTTGAAAAGTTCTGTGCCTTTCTTCAAGTAGGTAAAAGAAGTGTTGACCGTATCTAATATGGCGGGTTTCCCGTCTACAAACCGGCAACGAAAGGCTTCTATCTGGTTTGCACATTTTGTAACTGCATAAACAAATGCAAAGGTAAAAGAATATCCTTTAGCCTTGATTTTTGGAAGAAAATTGGTAATATCCAAATCAAATGTAACACAATATTGTGGCTGCACACTGTTTTTAAACGCTTGGTAGTGCATGGCTCTGTCCCATGTAGATAAGTCAATAAATCTCATTGCTTTCCTCCTTTGGTTTTGTAACGAATACGGGCTATGTAAATATAATACATCTATCGTTGTATGATGTCAATAAGACATACTATGTCATACCCTAAAAAAGTGCCTGCCGGTTGCTGGCAAGCACTTTCTCTTAATCAATCCCTAATTCTTTGATTGCGTGCATGATGTGAATTTTCATGGCGTTTCTGGCTCCTTCTGCATTACGCTGTTCCAAAAACTCCATTATCATTTTGTGGTCGTTTACCGTATCAGAAATTGCCCGGTCACTTTGTGTTGATAAAACTACTCCTTTGGAAATTGCCTGATACAGAATAGGCATGAGTTTATTCATAAACTCATTATGAGTAGCTTGTGCAATCGCCTTATGAAAGGCGTGTTCGTCTTTTGTTCTGTCCTTACCTTGTCGGATTTCATCTTCAATACGCTTGCCGTAGTCCAAAATCCTTTTTATCTCTGCGTCTGTGCCTCTGATTGCCGCATAGTAGGCAGCTTCCGGCTCAAAAATAAGACGCATTTCATACAGGTCTTTTGCATTTACTTTGATATTAGATAGCTGTTCTAAATCTTCTGGTTGCCTTAACGAATTGTCTGTGACATAAGTTCCTTTTCCGCGTTGAATTTCCAAAACTCCATAGGCAACTAATATGCGTATCGCTTCCCGGAGGGTAGTACGGCTCACATTCAATTCTCCCGCCAAATCCAATTCATTTGGAAGTTTATCCCCAGCAGAAAAGCGTTTTTCAACAGTTATCATTGTTAATATATTATCTGCAACGCTTTGAGAAAGCATTTTATTTTTCATGGTTGTACCGCCTTTGCTTTTTTTACATTATACTATGTCTTGGTAGTTACTTCAAACGGAATAGTGGAAAAGCTGTCTTTTAAAATTCTTGTGTGTTACTTTATGACACATGAACATTATTCCACCGCAACCAGTCGGCCAACTACCACATAGCGGGCATTTTCATATTCGTAAGAACAGGTTGAAAGTGAGACAAAAGAATCCGTTTCATTTACAGATACAGAGGAGACAAAGGTTGATTCCTGCAGGGCGTGTTCCAGAAATGCCTTTTTCTCCTCTGTTGTATTAGGGAGTGAATAGGTATCAGAGTCAGAGGGCGTGATATATCCGGCGACCAGTTCTATTTTATAATTTTGTTCCGGTGTCAGCAGATACATAACGGGATGTTCGTCATAATACTCCTGATCCTTATAGTTTGGCAGTGTGCCGAACATTTCGCCGGATTTCATGTGATGGCCGTATATAATCGAGTTAAAATCACAGAAATCCGGTTGACAGCGGTAATCCAGGAAAATGCTCCCGTTTATATTGTATTCGCCGTTTAGCAGCCGCCTTAAATAGTAGCTGTTGTCGTTGCCCTGTACAATCGGATAATGGATCGGTGTGTTCTCGCAGTAGAGCCATGCAACGATATCCTCATTTTCCTGCCAGAGCATTTCAAAATCCACTTCAATAGGGACGGTTTCCGGTGATTGCGGCTCGGATGAATCCGGCGCTCGCGAGGAAAGAGCCGGGGTATGTACGGCCTTTTTAATCAGATCTTCTGATAGCTGCCGGTTTTCGTTCTCGGCCCACAAATAAGATACAATCTGAGATGCGGCATACAGGAAAACTGCGAGCAGCAGTGCAGCTCCGATTCCGGACAGCACCCGCCTTAAATGATTGTTGTTACGTTTCATCGTTTAATCCCTCCGGAACATGGCCATCGTATTTGCAATGGCGGCCAGGCCGTCTGCTCCTAAAGCATCGGCCGCTTCATCAAAGCTGAAATCATCTTCCGAAGCCTGCGCAGTGGGAGGTTGATGCTTCTCCGTCTTTTTAATCTGTGGTTCTTCCCTCTGCTCCTTTAGGACTTTCCGCACGATTGTTTCAAACAGCGCAGTGTCCATAGGGGGCGTCTGGGGGATGTCCGGGGTCTGCGAACAATGGATATAGTGCATAACCGCATTGACAAGAAACTGGGCCTTGCGCCGCCCCTGACGGTTCAGAAGGACAGCCGTTTGCTGGTGCGTAGGATCGGAAGGATTAAACTGGATGGTAAATTTATATGGGTCTTTCTTTTCATGCATTATCGAACACCTACCTGAGAAGCGCGGTACAGCAATTCGTAGCCTTTACTATTTGCTGCAATCTCGTTTACGAAAATAGTGGAGCCGACCTTCCCGGATGCTTCAATCTGGCGCCGGAGCAGGATGGAGCCGCCGCCGGCAAATATGGTTTTTCCGGTGCGTAGGTCGATCATCCGCTCCCTCAGTTTTCCAAAAAGGTCATCGACAAATTGCTGTGCCTGTTCTTTTACCAAGCGTACAACCGTTTCTTCATAATCGTGTGGTTTATCCTGCAAGATGACATCTATATCGGATTCGTCCAGCAGCATATCATAGTCTGCGTTGACCTTTGACTTGATCCGGTTGTATAAGGTAATCACACCGTTTTCCAGGGAGTCACATACCGATAGATCTGCCTGTCCGTTTTTTATTAGCAGATAATCCGCTGTGAAGCCGCCAATATCCACGACAATGACTTTGGAAAGCTGCTGGATACGGGGATAGACCGGCATAACAGCGGCGTAGGCCTGTGGGAAACACACTGCCTTGTGAATGCAAATGCGGTAGCTCTTTCCGTCCAGATGATATTCCGTCACACCGCGCTCCAGAAAATACTGCTCAAACCGTTTGTACTGTGTTCCGTAATGGGCAGGAGGCAGCCCGATAGCCAGCGCAATATCCACTGTATCATTTGCAGGATAGCGCAGGTATCGCAGTTCAAGGGCGATGGCGAACAGCGTCAAAATAAAAAACCGTTCATCGGTGGTTTTATCCCTCATATACGGGATTCGCTGGTCGGAAAGTGTGTAATACTTCCCATTGTAGCGCAGAATATTTTCCCCGAAGGGCGGCCGGGTGTCGCTCTCACATAAGCCGGAAGAAAATGTCTGGTGTGCGGTTTTTATCTGCTTGTTTCCATGGTCGATAGCAATTAACATCATAAAAAGTCTCCTTTGCGGTTTAGTTTATGCTTTCTTTTTACGACTCTAATGCGTATTATTTCAACAGGGAAACAAGAAAAAAGGCAGCATTATGAATTGGTTTTTACGAAATGCCAGCTTGAAAAATCAGGATTTTTAGCAAATTGAAGGACAGGTATATTTCCTGTTGACTTTTGCGTTCTTCTACTCGTAAGAAAGATATAAAGTTCAAAATCATACACTTTTTCTTGCAGTGTAGTTCAGGTATAATATGAACAGCGAGATTTTTCAAAAAAGATCTCCTTCTCCACCTGAACTCCACCTTTGTATGTTACACTACCCTTGGAGGTGCAAGCAATGTCAAAAACGATTTTAGTAATAGAGGATGAAGAACCCATTCAGAATATTATCAAAGCGTTTCTGGAGGATGCCGGCTATACGGTGGTTCTGGCTGCCGATGGCCTGGAAGGTATTGAACAGTTCCGGGAGAACAAGCCTGATCTGGTGCTCCTGGATTTAATGCTCCCGAAAATTGACGGCTTTGCTGTGTGCGAAATCCTGCGGAAAGAGAGCCGGGTTCCCATCATCATGCTCACCGCATTGGATGATGAAGACAGCCAGATGAAGGGCTTTGACGCCCTGGCAGATGATTACATCACCAAGCCCTTTTCCATGCCGGTTGTGATGAAGCACATCGAAGCGGTGCTGCGTCGGGCCGAACAGGGCGGCGCTGCGCCTAATACCGTGATCCGCTATAAGGAAATCACGGTGGATACGGACAGCCTTACCGTCCTTGTGGGAACAGAAAGCGTTTCCCTTACCACCAGGGAATTTGAGATTTTGAAGCTCCTTCTGGAGAACCAGGGGCGTGTGGTGTCCAGAGAAAGGCTGCTGGACACGGTTTGGGGCTATGACTATATTGGCGATGAGAAGATTGTCAACACCCATATCAAGAACATCCGCAAGAAACTGGGCGTGGATTACATAGAAACCATGAGAGGGGCGGGATATAAAATTGAGAAAGAGAATTAGTGAGAGCATCCAGGCAAAAACCTTCCTCAGTATGCTGGCCCTGCTGGTGATTTGCTGTATTATCATTTACGGCATGGTGATGATCTTTCTGCCGAGAAATTACCATACGGAGCTGGAAGGCCAGGTTACTTCCGATTTTTATGACTTGGTGGAGGTTCTGGAGCAAAACGGCTGGGAGGCCAGTTCGGACAGTCTGATGGAATTTTCCATGACGAACAATGCCTCGGTGAAAATCAATGATGATGCTGGGAACAATCTGTTCTCCGTGAACTTTGCCGATATGGAGAACTTGGACACTTCCGCACCCTCTATGAGCTGCTCCGCGACGTTCCAGCAAGGAGGGCAAACCTATCACCTGTTTGCCAATGCTGCCCTGGTGGCGGTGGCGCAGTCCTATGACATCCTGCTGAAGCTCATCCCCTTTATTGCCGTTGTGATTCTGCTGATCTCCATCATCGGAGCAGTGGTTTGTTCCCGGTACTATTCCAAGCCGCTGGTCAGTATCAGCAATGTTGCAAAACGGATGACCACTCTGGACATGACCTGGAAGTGCGAAGTCAACCGAAAAGACGAGATTGGTGTTTTGGCCGCCAGCCTGAATGAAATGTCCGGGCGCTTGAGCGATGCGATGGACAGCTTAAAGGCAGCAAATTGGAAGCTGCAGAAGGACATCGAGCGGGAACGGGAACAGGAAAAACAGCGGGTGGAATTTTTCACGGCTGTGTCCCATGAGCTGAAAACCCCCATTGCCATCATCAAGGGACAACTGGAGGGGATGATCTATCAGGTAGGCGAATATAAAGATCGGGATACCTACCTGCGGCGCTGCCTGAAAACCACCAATGATATGGAGTCTTTGGTAAAAGAAATTCTCTCCGCAGCCCGGATGGGCGGCAGCGACTTCCATCTGGAGCGCACCGACCTGGACATCAGCCAAATGCTGCGAAAAGTCTGCCAGCAGTTCCGTGGCCGGATGGAGGACAAGCAGATGGAGCTTCACATGGACATCCAGCCGGAATACCACTACCAGGGGGACCGGCGGCTCATGGAAAAGGTGTTCACCAATGTGATCGGAAACGCCGTGGCCTATTCGCCGGTAGGCGCGGTGATTACCGTCACCCAAAAGGACGAGGTGTTTTCTGTGGAGAATACCGGCGTCCACATTGCCGAGGCAGATTTGGAGCGTATCTTCACGCCATTTTACCGGGTTGACAAATCCCGGAACCGGAACAGCGGCGGCAGCGGCCTGGGGCTTTATATCACTAAAACCATCCTGGATCACCATGGAATACAGCACAGCATGATGAATACAGAAAACGGTGTGAAGTTTACGGCGTTTTTGTGGTGAAGCGAAGTATGGCGATCTTGCAGAGGACTTCCTGTAGACATCGGATGGTTGCTTATAGTGTTCCGACTATTGCCAATCATCCCAGAGGGAGGCTATACGTCCCCTGTACTGGCTATGCCAACCATTATAAATTCTTGCCAAACGAGAACAGATTGCAATGCAAGCTGTTCTCGTTTGGTTTCCTGACAGTTGATTTTAACGAGAAAAGTGAAACACGCCTCCGTTGTATCGGGGTCCCTCTTTCGGTATAATAGGGTTACTGGGAGGTGAACAGGATGAAAGAAATGAATCTTGGCCGGATTCTAATTGAAAACCGCCATAAACGGGGAATTACGCAGGAAGAACTGGCGGCCCATATTGGCGTTTCAAAAGGCGCGGTTTCTAAGTGGGAGACAAACTCTTCCCTGCCAGATATTTCCCTGCTGCCGCAGCTGGCTTCCTATTTTGATATTACCATTGATGAACTGATCGGATACGAGCCGCAGATGGAAAAAGAGGAGATTAAGAAACTCTATCTCCGCCTTTCCAAGGACTTTTCCGTGCTGCCTTTTGACGATGTTCTGGCTGAATGCCTGGAAACGGCAAAGAAGTATTATTCATGCTATCCTCTGCTGTTTCAGCTGGGTACACTTTTAATCAATCACGCAGCACAGGCTTCCAATTCGGAGCAGGTGACACAAATCATGGAAAAAGCCCTGGAATGGTGTCACCGCGTCAGGACCGAGACGAACGAACCGAATCTGCAAAAAGAATCGTTGTTAATGGAATCGTTTTGCCTTCTTCAGCTCCAGCGTCCATCGGAAGTCATTGATATTTTGGAACCGGTTGAAATGCTGGCTGGTTCTCCGGAACCGCTGCTGGCATCCGCATATCGAATGACCGGCAATGACCAGGAAGCAAAAAAGATCCTTCAGGCCGGAATATACAAAGAGATGATGGCCCTATTGGATCTGTTCCCTTCCTATCTGAACTTATGCCTAAATGATACGGAGCAGTTTGCGCAAGCCTGTGAACGGTTTTATCGCATAGCAGATATTTTTCAAATGAAAACGCTGCACCCCAGCATCCTTTTTGGGGTTTATATTACGATTGCGCAGGACTGGATGGCACTTGGCAATACTGAACAGGCGCTGGATGTTCTCGCGCAATATACAGAGCTTGCCGTCAGCGATATTTACCCGTTGCGCCTGCACGGGGACAAATTCTTCAATCTTCTGGATGAATGGCTGGAAGACGAGCTTGTTTTAGGATCGTTTCCGCCAAGAGATGAAACACTGATCCGGCACAGTATCACACAGGCTCTCAGTGAAAACCCCGCCTTTCTGCCCTTGGCAAATAACCCACGGTTTCAGGCGATGGTTGACCAATTGAGGGCAAATGAGGAGGGAAAATAAATGGAGACTGTTACCATACAATCACTGTCCAAGACATATACCGGCGGGAAAGAAGCGTTAAAGCAGCTCTCATTGTCGCTGAGTGCAGGGGAAGTATTCGGTTTTCTGGGGCCTAACGGCGCCGGGAAAACAACAACTGTAAAGCTTCTTACCGGAGTCCTTACCCCTTCCGGAGGTTCCTGTGAAATCCTGGGCGTCAATCCCAATACCCAGCCGGAGAAAGCACATCTGCTTTCAGGAATTGTGACAGAACACGCACAAATGTATGACAACCTGACCGGTATCGAAAACCTGTTGTTTTATGCGACAGCCTTCGGATTAAAGCAAAAAGAAGGAAAGCGGCGGGGAGAATTGCTGCTCAGGGAATTAGATCTGACGGAGGCGAAGGATCGGAAACTGGCCACCTATTCTACCGGCATGAGACAGAGGCTTTCCCTGGCACGGGCATTGCTGCACCGGCCAAAAGTCCTTTTTCTCGACGAACCGACTTCCGGCCTTGATCCGGAAAGTGCGCAGAATGTCAACCAGATGATTCAAAACCTGGCCCGCAAAGAGGGAATCACCATTTTCCTCTGTACCCATCAGCTTAGGTACGCACAGGAGATCTGCACCCGCTACGGGCTGATCGAACAGGGCTCGCTTCTGGCTTCGGGTACCCTGGAAGAATTACGTGCCCGGGTTTTCATCACGAAAACGCTTTGTGTCTGCGCGTCGGCTGTTCCGGACGGCCTGAATTTTGTGAAGCGCGGAGCCAATGAATTTGAAGTCAATATACGGGACAAAAAAGAAATTCCGGGTTTGGTGCGAAAGCTCGTGGAGGCTGGTGAAGATATCTATTCTGTCAATCTTATGGAACCCAGTCTGGAAGATATCTATTTCGCGCTGACTGCCGGCAGAAAGGAGGGACGAGGGATATGAAAACTACCATGTATGCGATCATCAAAAAGGATTTCCGTGGTGTCGCGGCTAACCGCAGACTATTTTTCGCTCTTTTAATTGTCCCTCTGATTCTGACCATTGTGCTGCCTTCTATTTTTGTGATTACCATCCATTTCATACCGGATGATCCGGATATTATGAAACTGCTGGACCTGCTCCCCGAAACATCCCGCATGGACAGTTTGGAGCTTACGCTCTCCAGCATGATTCTGAATTATATCCTGCCGGTATTCTTTTTGGTCATCCCTATTATGACCGCTTCCATTATGGCGGCCAGTGCCTTTGTGGGAGAAAAAGAACGTCATACCCTGGAAACATTGCTCTACTGCCCGCTTACGCTCAAGCAGATTTTTCGGGCAAAGGTATGGGCTTCTTTCCTTTTGAGTATGCTTGTCTCGCTGATCTCATTCGTGGCTATGTTCCTTGTTATCGAAACAGAACTGTTTTTCCTTATGGGTAGATTGCTGCTTCCCAGCATCAGCTGGCTGGTGGTCTTGTTGCTGGTGTCTCCGGCGATCTCCCTGATTGCCGTTACCCTTATCGTCCGAGGTTCTGCCAAGGCGCAAAGTGTGGAGGAATCTCAGCAGGTTGCCGTTTTCCTGCTCCTTCCACTGCTTCTGCTGATCGTGGGGCAGTTTACTGGTGTTCTTCTCATGAATGTCTGGATTCTGCTGGGCCTTGGCGTGGTTTGTGCGGTACTCGCCTGGATTTTGCTGCAAAAATCTATGGGGCGGTTTACTTATGAAAAACTTCTGCAATAGACAACAGTCCATAAAAGGCCATTGTTCAGCAGCATTTTGACACACCCATACCATCCAGCGGCGGCTTTGAACAAATCGAGGCCGCCATTTTTTTACCTTATCGCCAACTCCACCTAAAAAATATCTCAACTCCACCTTCGCAGTGTACCATAAGGGTGTTCGGCATCCACATTGCCGAGGAAGATTTGGAGCGTATCTTCACACCATTCTATCGGGTTGACAAATCCCGGAACCGGAACAGCGGCGGCAGCGGCCTGGGGCTTTATATCACCAAGACCATCCTGGATCACCATGGAATACAGCACAGCATGGTGAATACAGAAAACGGCGTGAAGTTTACGGCGTTTTTGTGGTGAAAGTTCTGTAGTGGAAATCTTGCTTATTTTCAAACCGTCTCATTGCATGGAATAGTCTGCTCCACTATAATTAAGGCAGGAGGTGTTGAGAAATGGCGAATGAAGATAAAAAAGATTTTAATGCTATGTTACATGATAGCACAGAGAAATCGAAAAGATTGCAGATATTTACCTACTTGATTTCAAACTGGCTCCCATACCACGAAACGGGGTGTGACAATGGAAAAATGGGACTTATATAATGCAAAACGCGAAAAAACAGGGCTTACTATGCAGCGCGGAGAAAATATCCCCAAAGGGCTGTATCATTTGGTTGTGAGTGTATGGATTGTTAATCAGCAGGGACAGTATCTTTTGTCCCAGCGCCATCCAGACAAGCAATACCCTCTTTATTGGGAGTGTACGGGCGGCGCTGTACTTTCGGGTGAGAATAGTTTACAAGGAGCTGTCCGAGAAGTAAAAGAAGAATTAGGAATAACGCTTGCCCCTGAACAGGGAAAACTTATCTATCAATTTCGCCGGGAGGATATGCAGGATTTTTATGACGTGTGGTTATTCCATGCAGATATCGACATCAAGGAAATGGTGTTACAAAAAACAGAAGTCGTGGATGTGCAATGGGTAAATCAGGACAAACTGCTAAATATGTTTCAAAAGAAGCAACTGCACCCCTTAATAACCTATATTGATACTCTTATCTCCTAAGAAAATGCCAGTTGCAAAGTCTGTTGGTCTTGCCCCGGAATTTCCCTGCTACAAACAGCGGGATTTTAACCTTACAAGTAATGTAAGTAGTAATGCTCACCTCGGTTATGTATAATAAATTTGTAACCAGTGACGGTGGCAAAAAAGATTTGAGGTGTCTTACTATGAATACAGGAAAATTATTAGAAGTACGCAATCTTCAAAAGTTTTATAACAAAGACGGCGTACCGACCAAGGCTTTGAATGGCATTACTTTTGACGTTTTCCCCGGTGAGTATTTGGGAATAATGGGGGCCAGCGGTTCGGGAAAAACAACGCTGCTAAATTGCATTGCAACGATCATAAAACCAACTTCCGGCCAAATCATGCTTTCTGGCGAAAATATTAGCGCATTTAGCGGAAGTGATTTGGCAGAATACCGTGGCACTAAAATAGGGTATCTTTTTCAGGACTTTGCCTTGCTGGATAATCTTACGGGAAAGGAAAATATTCTTCTGCCTTTATCCATTCATAACGTAGCTGCGTCTACTGCCGAAAAGAAATTGTTTGACCTTGCGGATTTTTTGGGAATTAGGGATGTACTTGAAAAGTTTCCGTCCCAGATGTCCGGCGGCCAGAAACAGCGTGTCGCTGCGGCCCGCTGCCTGATCTCCAACCCCTCTATTGTTTTGGCTGACGAGCCTACGGGGGCTTTAGATACCAAATCGGCGCGTCAGCTCATGGAAAAATTGCAGAAAATCAATCAAAAACAACAGCGGACAATTTTAATGGTGACGCATGACCCCAATGCTGCCAGCTTTTGTACCAGAATTTTGTTTATACAAGATGGAGTGATATTTCACGAAATCAGGAAACAAATCCAAACGGAAACACAGGAAGCGTTCTATGAACGTATCCTGCAAGTAATGGCGCAAATGGGGGGAGGAAGTGCGAATGTTCTTTAATATTGCATGGAGAAATGCCAAGAGAAACCGCAGCGAAAATTTGATATATTTTCTAACAATGATAACTGCCGTTGCAGCTTTCTATATTATGCTCTCATTGGAAAAACAAGATGTAATACGCTTTCTGGCAGAAATTGAGAGTGATGCTGTCAATCGTTTGCTTACAACAATGATGCCTGCGGTATATCTGTGCGCACTATTATTTGTGTTTTTTCTTGTGACTTTTGCAAACAAATATCAACTTGAGTGTCGCAGTAAAGAGCTGGGGCTTTATCTGCTCTTTGGCATGAAAAGAAAGCGGCTCTTTCTCCAACTCTTGATGGAAGGGCTTTTTACTTCTATCTTAGCTCTTTGTGGCGGGATTGTTGGCGGCGGATTTCTGTCAGAGATCATCAGCCTTGCGACATCCAGATTAGTAGGTCAGGACATTATTTCTCACCAGTCCAGCTTTTCCGTGAGTGCTGTTGTCTGGACAGTATTGGGATTTATGCTTGTTCAGGCAATCGCCCTGTTTATTTTGGGTGGCCGGTTATGCCGTCAAGAAATCCACCAGCTTCTTTATGGCGAAATAGCAAAAAAGCAGAAAGTAGGAAAAACCGGCGGCAGTATCGTCACTCTTATTCTCGGCACGGTACTTTTGCTTTTTGCCTATTGGCTCGTATTAAACCATTTCATGGCCGCAGGAGGGGCCATGCTGTTTTTGGCGGTTCTCTTAGGCATTATGGGGACAATACTCTTTATACGCGGGTTGGCAAGATTATTGAGTTTGTTGGCAGGCTCTAATAAAAAGAAATCTACACAAGGGCTTTATACTTTCACTCTACGGCAGTTGCAGGAAAATATAGTAAATAAGTTTGTATCCATTTCCGTTGCTTCTCTTTTGATGATGCTGACTATTATGTTGATTGCGGATGGCTCTGTTCGTATTATGTCATCCAGCGACCAACTGACACGGGGGGCCTCTGTTTATGACTTTACTATATCCGGTGAAGATCAGACAGTGGAGCAATATTTAACATCTGAAAAAATGGCCCCCTATGTTTCTCATGTAAACCGTATGGAAACGGGGGTTATGAAACGGCCAGACGGTGGACTAAGCTCTTATATGGATTGGTCACTGCTTCGCAGGGAGATTGTTCATGCTCTGCCAAGTAACGTGGAAGATCCAGCCACACAAGGAGCTGTCAGCTACGAGATTGACGCCGATAATCCGGCATCCCTTAATCTATTAGCGTTGATTGATACGTGTGGATCAGCCCCTTACCTGCTGCGGGCTTCTTCTTATAATCAGCTTTTGGAGGCTTCGGGGGAAGATACTTTAACATTGAACGATAACGAGGCCATTTTGTATCTCAATCCAGATTTCTTCGGGAGTGCGCAAGCAGAGGCGGAAAAATTGTTGAACCAAATAATAGGTGCCTCACAAGAAAAGCACCTCATCTATGTTGATGGGCAGGAATTTACTCTGATTCCCTCTGTGCCGATGAAAGGATTGACTGCGGATAGAAACATTCGCATTTTTACTGCGCTCATTGTATCTGATAATGTATTTGAAAGCTATATAAACCCAGATAGCATTACTGTATCATGGAATTTTTGTATTCCGAAAGATCGAGTTGAAGCAGATGGTTTAATGGCGTCGATTATGGAAGTGAACGATATTTTGCGGCCATCTGGTTTAGTCTTTGAAAGCTACCTAAATAATTTCGGGCGGCAGCTCTTTTATATCGTGTCCAGTAGTTATACTACCCTGTATATGGGCTTTATGCTTTTGATTATTGCTTGTGCATTACTCGCGCTACAATTTTTGACACAAATGCAGGCAACAAAAGCAAGGTATCTCACGCTTTCGCTTTTGGGGGCAAGGCGTGAACAAATGAAAAAGTCAATGCACAGACAAGTGCTATACTATTTTCTTTTACCGCTGGGGCTGGCTTGTATTAGCGGAACTGTTGGCCTTTACGTTATGCAGAAATACCTTTCCCCTTCGGTGGCGAGTGATGCTCCATTTTATTTAATGGCAAGTATTATGGCTGGCATTGTCATTTTGATATTGGCAGTGTACGCTATTGCGGTTGCCAGAACCGCAGATCGGGAAATTGCAAAACTAAACTGGAAGCCCAACTCTTGATGGGCAATAAAATGAAAGAAAGGAGGCGGTCATATTGGCACAAATTGTTGTTGTAGAAGATGATTTATATATGCGAGAGGAACTAATTGACCTTTTGAATAAATCCGGTTACGATACATTTCCTATATTGGAATTTGAGGACGTTGTTTCCCAAATTCAGGCTATTGCGCCGGATCTCATATTGCTGGACATCAATCTTCCTTACAAATCGGGTTTTGATATATGCAGGGAATTGAAAGCGAAAGGGATCGGGGGCGTGCTGGTATTGACCGCACGGGACAAATTACAGGATGAAATACACGCATTAGGTTTGGGAGCAGATGATTATTTAACTAAGCCTTGCAATATGGAACGTCTGCTGGCGCGCATAAAATCCTTGCTGCGGCGGACAGAACAGCAGCAGATACAACATGATTTGCTAAAAGGGAATGGATTTTTACTTGATCCTCATACATTCACTATTTATGTAGGAAAAACTTCGTATGTGCTGCCACCTAATGAGGGGAAAATTTTACTGACTCTTTTAATGAACTATCCCCGTACAGTTTCAAAAGAAGAACTTTTTCATGCGTTATGGGGAACTGATAAATTTATAGATGAAAACGCCCTGCAAGTCAATTTTACTCGTTTACGGAAAACAATGCGGAATTATGGACTTGATGATCGCATAGAAACAGTGCGCGGAGAGGGGTATCGTTTGAAAGTGCAGGTGGATATATGAAAACACTAAAAGCAGTATTAGCGTATATTTCATCCTGCAAAATATGGTTGATTGCTTTAGCTTGTGCCAATGTACTTTTTATCTTTTTTGCATGGTTTGCATATCCAGAAGAATTTTACAGCCTTATATGGTTGATGATTTTCGTTTCCGTTGGGACATCCTTTATCCCACTGTTTATTTTAGTGAAACGGCACCACAAGCTGCAAACCGTATTTCACCATTTTCTTACGGAGCCGGATGAAGCGAACGAATACGCTTTATGTGAAGCTGCCCCTATATCTATGCACCCTTTTATCCATGAATTGGGTGATAATTTAAGATCCCGACAAGCAGAGATTGATAATAGCGGTGTTCAACTTGTAGACTATGAAAGTTATATCGAAAACTGGGTACATGAGATCAAAAAGCCGCTTTCCTTGATGACGCTTGTTTTAGATAATCGAAAAGAAGAATTGTCGCCCCTTGTTTATTCTCGTATGCTCCATGTACGCGACCACATACGGCAAGATGTGGAACAAATTCTTTACTTTTCCCGATTGGGGGCAACTCACAAGGATTATTATTGGGAACCGCTTTCCGTTCTCACTGTCTGCAAAGAGGCCATTGCTGACAATCAGACTTTGTTGGAAGAAGCGGGATTTACGATTGATTTTTGGGGACATGACTGCAATGTTTTCTCTGACAAAAAAGGGCTGATGTTTATTTTGGGACAGCTTATCAATAACAGTGTTAAATATGCCGATAAAACAGCGTCACCTACATTGTTGTTCCAACTTAGAGAAAATATTGGAGAGGAAACAATCGTTCTTTCAATTACCGACAATGGCCCCGGTATTCCAAGTTCCGACCTGCCATTTGTGTTTGAAAAAGGTTTTACCGGCGACAGAGGCAGCTATATGAGCCGGTCAACAGGTATGGGATTGTATTTGGTAAAGAAAATGGCGACGGACTTAGCAATAGATTTACAAATCACATCAGAATTGAAGTGTAAGACAACAGTATCTTTGTTATTCCCGAAAGTAAAATCATCGGCACTGTAAAGTAAAAATGAAAAAATAGGACCCGAAATCAGCAAATATTGTTACGCAACGAGCAAAAGCTCACGTTTACGCTTTTTGGACAGATGAAGACCGGCACACTGAGCCGGGGTAAGGCCGTTCAAGGAGGAATGAGGGCGGACAAAGTTGTAGAAAAAGATGAACATGGAAATGAGGTTATTGGCGGAAGGGAAGGACGAAAATCCTTGTTTGGTCTTGTACCAGGCCTTGAACTGCTTGTTGAAGCACTCAATGAGGTTGTTGGTGATGTCATCGTGGAAACTCTCCACGCGGATATGCTGGACCCCATGCAGTGTCTTGACAGGCATTCGGTAGGCAGGATAGCGGTCGCTCACAATGGACTGCGGAGTCCCCATAGACTTCACCGCTTCGAGAATGGTAAAAGCCTGCGGGCTGTCCCTGTGACGGTCAAGATGGAAACCAAGAACAAAGCGGGTTTCACTGTCGAGAATGAGCCAAAGGTAGTATTTCTCGCCCTGGATCTTGACCACAGTTTCATCGGCGTGCCACTCGTCAGAGTTGAAATTAAGCGCCGGAATGAGCTGTATAGCAATGTTTTGAAACATGGGAGCGAAGCGGGTACACCAGTTGCTGATGGTCGTGTGAGATACCTGGACATTCATCACGGTACGTAAAATCAGAGCGATATTGCGGAACGAGTTCTTGCCCAGGTAGAACATACTCAAGGCCATGAGGATCACATGGACAGGATAGCGCATCCGTTTGAAGTTCGTCTTGCCGAACAGCTTGGACATGGACGGAACGGAAATGGCTGTAGGCTTTGGTACAAACACAGAATGGCGGCATTTTTTGTCAGAGCAGGTATAGTGGGCGTAATGCGTTCTGTCGTGATGCAGGAAGGTTGCTTTCCCACAAACTGGGCAGGCAGGGTAATTCTTCGTTCGGGTATAAACACGTTCTGGGGTATCCGGCGCCCACTGATGTTTGCACTTTTTACACTGATACTTCTGGTGTCCATGAACGTCTTTTCCATAGCGAAAAAAGTCCGTTTTGTTGTTGCACTTCGGGCAGCAGACTTGATATAATTTTGCCATGAGGACTCGTCTCCTTTCGGGAGGTACTTGGATTTGTGGTAAAACCATTGTACCATCTGGGCTGACGGGTCCTCAACTTTCATTTAACTTTACAGTCCGAAATCATCTGTTAGGAGGTGTAGTGATGCAGCAAATAACTAATACACACGCAGCAAAGGTGAAAAGCCCCGTTCTTTCTTTAGCCATAAGCTGGTTAATTATTTTAGGCACCTATTTTTTGCTGCGGCTTATATTTATCGTATTTGGTTTCCATTTATATGCCGGTCTTTTAGGCGGTTGTTTGGCCTTTGTCCCATACCTTATAAGCACGATTTATCTTTATAAGTCAACAAGGACAACAAATATCTGGATATATCTATTGGGAATTGCTTTGCCAAACATTATAGAGAAAATCGTCCTGTATCTTATGGGAGCATTTCTCTATGGCGTAGATCCTGCGAATGTTAGCAGTGCCTTGCAAAGAATTGCGTCAAACGAACCTTATACCAATTTCTTCACTCATCCGGCGGCACCCAATATATTCAGTTTATCATTCTTTGGTTGGACATATATTATAGGCAGTTTTGTAGTCTGTGCATTGTTGATTTTCATTGCAGTTGCGTTAAGAAAAACCAAGCAGTAAGATCAATATTCTATATAAATTCGTATCTGCCGGACGACGGCAAAAGAAAAAAAGCCGTCGTTCAGCAGCCCATACCCATGCCATAAACTCAGCTTGCGGCGGCTTTGAAACATCAAGGCCGCCGATTTTTTTACACTTTATCGCCAACTCCACCTAAAAAATATCTCAACTCCACCTCAACTCCACCTTCGTAGTGTACCATAAGGGTGTTCCCGGCAGACGGGACACCACCGGAGCGGGAAACAGCTCCGGCGAAAAACTACGTTAGGAGGTACACAAGTGAACCCACTGGTTTTACGCAAAGGAAATGAGGTGGCTCAGACATGAACCTGTGCAAACGGGCCTGCCTGTATTCCATCCGAAAAAAGGGCAAGACCCTCACATTGCTGGCGTTTCTGCTGGTCATGGCCACGCTGATGCTGACCTGCCTTTCCATCCAATCGGCTACGGAAACGGCCAACGCCAATATCAAAAAAGCCCTGCTGGGCTATTTCACCATCAACGCCAAGACCTTGGAAAACGGTATCCCGGAGGATACAGTGAGCCAGATTCTTGATGTGGATGGTTTGAGCGGCAGGTACACCCTGCGCTCCTACACCTACGCTACTTATTTTGACGCAGACGGGAACCTTCTGGAGATCAACACCGAGGGCGCTGCCCAGGTGCCGGAGGGCTATGAGAACGCTGGACGGGTGGTGGCCAACTCGAACTCCCAGGAGGACAGCTATTTCACCGATGGCGGCTTTGAGATGGTGGAGGGCAGCCCCATCACCACCGAAACGGTTAGCCAGGTGCTGATCCATGAGAAGTTCGCCCAGCGCAACGGCCTGTCTGTGGGCGACACCATGCTGCTGGGGAATGTGGAGGACAAAGATAAGACCATCCCCGTGACGGTGGTCGGGATCTTCACCAATACGGAAGAACAAGATTCCATCGGCATGGCCCCGTCCTATGACCTTTACGACAACATCGTGTTTACCGACCTCTCCACCGCCTCTTTCCTGCTCTACGGCACGGAGGGCACCACCAATGTCCAGTACGGGGATTTCTATGTAAACGACCCGGACGAGCTGGAGCGCATTATGACCGATGTGCAGGAACTGGATGGCGTGGATTGGGAGAACTGCACCCTGACCCGCTATGACAACGACTATCAGAACGCCAAGGAATCCTTGGAGGGCTTGCAGAACATCGTCTTTATCGCCATTGCGGTGGTATCGGTGATCTGTTTCCTGGTGCTGGCCCTGTTCCTGACCCTGCGGCTCCGTGGACGAATCCATGAAACCGGCGTCTATCTGGCAATGGGTATTTCCAAAGGCTCGGTGCTGCTGCAATACCTGCTGGAAGTGATCCTCGTGGCGGCCATCGCCCTGGTGATCTCCTTCGGCACCAGTACAGCCATTTCCCATCAGATCGGGAGCAGCCTGCTCTCCCAGGTGACAAGCGAAACCTATGAAACGGTGGATTTGACCGGGGAAAGCGAAGCTGCGGAACAACCCACTGAGGATTTGGGCTTTGCCGAGATCGAGGTGGCTGTTTCCGCCGAGGATTACGCACTGGTGTGGGCTTTCGGCATGGTGTTGTGTGTGGCCTCTACCGCACTGGCGGCCTATCCCATTCTAAAGATGAAGCCCAAGAGTATTTTGTCGCAGATGAGTTAAGGAGGTGCAGTTGATATGAATTTAGGAATACGGGCGATTTTATATAGCGCACGGAAGTGGAAAAAGACGCTGCTGGTGTTCTGTTTGCTCCTGGCCGTTACCACTTTGGTGCTGTCTGGCCTTGCCATAGCTGACGCACAGGAAGAACAGGCTGAGGAAGTCCGGGGAACCACCGGAGCCAGCTTTACCGTGGAACGTAATTTATCTACGGGTGGTTGGGCCAGCGGCAATAGTGGTTCTTATAGTACGCAGGAATTTATATCCGAGGAAATGCTTCAGAAAATTTCCTCAGTAGATGGAGTTGCGGGATATGATGCAGCGGTAGTCTCTATGCCGAGCTATTATAATGAAGCTGGTAAAGAACTTGTTAATGGAAATGTTATCAACAGCTATTATACCTATGGGTCAATAAATACTGAATACAACCAACTTTTTTCATCCGGAAGATTTGAACTTGTAGAAGGTTCGCATATTACAGAAAATGTAAAAAACGGCCTTATCATTAGCAAAGAAAACGCTGAACGGAATGGGATAAAAATTGGTGATAAAGTTACCGGGATCAATGATCCGAATAATGGCGATCCAGAAGTTGATATGGAGATAGTAGGATTTTTTGATATCGTTGCCGATAAAAATGATGAGGCGACCATGTATGATGCTTCTACACTATGGGATTATGCCGATTATGCTTTTTGCAGCTACAATGCAATGAAAGAAATGGCTGTTAATTATGAAGATGGGAGTAAACTCCAAGAGGCCGACTTTTTCGTAGAGGATGCAGCACAGTTGGATAACGTGATAGCCGAGGTACAGAACATATCCTCGATTAACTGGGATAACTTTATCATTACTGCCAATGACGAAGTGTATCAGAATATTTCCAACGCACTCTCCGATGCCAATACCCTGATTACTACCCTCATCGTTGTCATTACCGTTGTAAGCATGGTTTTGATTATTCTCATCCTCTCCATGTCCATCCGCAGCCGCAAAAGAGAAACCGGGATTTTGCTGGCGGTGGGTATCGCCAAGCCTGCGGTCATTCTCCAGTATGTGCTGGAAACCCTGCTGATCGCAGTGGTGGCCTTCCCGCTGGCCTACCTCTCCAGTAAGCAGGTGGCCGGCGCACTGGGTACGCTGTTCGGCAAGGCGGCGGAGAATGTCATCGTCACGCCGGAGCACTTCATGCTGGTGGCTATTGTGGGCGGTATCCTGCTGGTGGCGGCGGTGCTGGTGTCCAGTATCTCGACCCTGCGGTTGAAGCCCAAGCAAATCTTGGCGCAGATGGAGTAAAGGAGGTGCAGGCAATATGAATTTAGGAATACGAGCGGTTTTACATACCGCAAGAAAATGGAAAAAGACCTTGCTGGTGTTCTGCCTGCTCTTGGCCATTACTACCCTGGTGTTGTCCGGGCTGGCGATTGCCGACGCTCAGGAGGAGCAGTCGGAAGAACTGCGGGGCGTGACAGGGGCCAGCTTCACCGTCAATGCCAATAATGGCTATACTTTGCAGCCTGTCACAGATGAGATGATTGAGGAGATCGCCGCGATTGACGGTGTAGAATCCTATAACACTTCCCATTGGACAATCGTAAATCTCTATCATCAAGATACTTTGATGATAGGGACGGATGAACGGGAATATGTAGCAGACCTTTTTTATGGAACAGGCTGCTTTGATTCGGAGTATTCTCCACTGTTTCTTAGTGGAGCCTTGCGTTTAACAGAAGGCCGTCATGTAACGGAGGGGAATAGTGGAATTATTTTGTACGAAGGCTTGGCTGAAAAATATGGATTGTCCCTTGGCGATACGCTCGAAATTAAAAACGGGAATCCAGACGACCCGTTGGTTGAGTGTGAGATTGCTGGTCTGTTTGAGGTCATCGCGGATGATGACGACGAGCAGGCAACTATGGCAAAGCCCTCAACCTTATACGATTACGAGAACTATATCTTTACAGATATGGATACCATGTCGGCTGTTTCTGCGCCCTATACGGCCAGCAATGGAAATGGAATTACTTCCGTTGACTTCTTCGTTTCGGACGCTGCTAAGCTGGAAAGCATTGTCCAGGAAGTGCAGAACAGCACCTCTATCGACTGGAACTCCTATTACATCACCGTGAGCAATGAAGTGTACGAGCGCATTTCCAGCTCTATTGCGGATACGACTACTTTGGTTACGACGCTGATCGTGGTGATTACTGTGGTGAGCATGGTTTTGATAATTCTCATCCTCTCCATGTCCATCCGCAGCCGGAAACGAGAAACCGGCATTTTGCTGGCGGTGGGGATTGCCAAGCCTGCGGTCATTCTACAATATGTGCTGGAAACCATGCTGATTGCGGTGGTGGCCTTCCCGTTGGCCTACCTTTCCAGCAAGCAGGTTGCCGGCGCCCTGGGTACGCTGTTCGGCAAGGCGGCGGAGAATGTCATCGTCACGCCGGAGCATTTCATGCTGGTAGCCATCGTGGGCGGCATCCTGCTGGTGGCGGCGGTGTTGGTGTCCAGTATCTCGACCATGCGATTGAAGCCCAAGCAGATTTTGTCTCAGATGGAATAAGACCATCCCCTAAAATAACGAAATGAGGTAATCACTATGAGTATCATGGAAATCAAACAAGTGGGATATTCCTACGATAATAAAAAGAAAGTCTTAAAAGGCGTCAACGCCGAAATGGAACAGGGCAAGCTCTACGCCATCCTGGGTCCTTCCGGCTGCGGCAAAACCACCCTGCTCTCCCTGATCGGCGGCTTGGACAGCCCCGGTAGCGGCCAAATCTACTTCGATGGGCAGGACATTGCCAAGACGGGTCTTTCCGACCATCGGAAAAACCATGTGGCATTTATCTTCCAAGCGTATAACTTGATTGACTATTTGACCCCCGCAGAGAATGTGTCGCTGACTTCCAAGCTGCCGCCGCTGCCCATTCTGGAGCGGCTGGGGCTGACGAAAGAAGAATCGAAGCGCAATGTGCTGAAACTCTCCGGCGGCCAGCAGCAGCGGGTGGCCATCGCCCGTGCCCTGGCAAGCGAGGCCCCGGTGATTCTGGCGGACGAGCCTACCGGCAATCTGGACGAGGACACCGCCCAGGACATCACAGAAATTCTTAAAGAGAGCGCCCACAAGATGAACAAGTGTGTGGTGGTCGTTACTCACTCCAATGAGCTGGCGAAACAGGCTGATGTGGTGTTCCGGCTGAAAAAGGGTGAGCTGCAGGTGCTGGAGCGCGTTCAAGATGGAGCCGCCCAGCCCCAATCCCGCAGAAACAACGCTCCCCGCAGTGAGAGGAGGGCGAAATGATGGATGACAATCAGTTTTCTAAGCCCGTAAAGAAGGGCAATATCCTCTCTGTGATTTGTTGGATTCTCGCTGCATTTTTGCTGATTACGGCCATTGTCTCTTTGGCAGCATGCCATCAAAACATTTCCCGGCAGCTGGAACAAGGAGTCCCCGTGCAAGGCAATGAGTTGGCGATTGTGAATCTCTACCTTACAAGTTGCGTTCAGTATTTTGCCCTTGCCGGCGCAATGATATTTTGTGCTTCTGCAGCCCGCAAGGTAATGGCATTCAAGACCGATGTTCCCGAGCAGGTTACTCCCTATATGCTAAGTGAACCGGCGGAGGCCGTTGATCCCGGCTTTACGGAAGAAGTGGAGACGGAAGAGGACGATAGCGATTGGGAAGGCTGGGGATTTAAGGAGCAGGAAAAATAGAAAGAGCAGCCCGGCAGGCTACTCTCTCGGCTGGCTGTCTATGGCTGCTTTGATTGTGGCTTTGATAATGGCCATTGAGCGTTCGTCGCAGTTGTACATCATACGGATGAGATTTTCTACCTCGGAATCTTCAACAAGTTTTTCGGGGTAGAAAATGGATTCCGGCAATATAGACAGTTCTCGAACTAGTTTGCGAAGAACATCAAAGCTGGGTTTCTTGCCTTCGTTTTCGATCCGGTACAGATATCGTTCGGTAATATTAACTCTGTTCGCCAGTTCTTCAATCGTAATATCCGCTTTCTGGCGGGCAGACTTAATAATATCGCCAAGTGTTTCATGTTCTGTATGCACTTATGGTTCACCTCCACCTAATATTGTACGGATTTATGTCAGTTTTATAATGGCATGATGGTTCAATTATAAAAGAACCAACAGTTCGCAAAATACTGAACTAAATAGGAATCGGGCCCCGCCAAATAAAAAAAACGAGGTTTTGTCGGGGTGATTCGTCATGTCTATCCCCTTCAATTCTGAGTTTTCGATTGGGGGGATTTTTCATGCGCTGGACGATGTTCTGCGCTTCGCTGCTGATACGAAGCAGCGAATATGATCGGCCTATATAAACGGCTGGTTATTTAACGGTAAGCGGTCAAAAAAAGCCCGTACCCGCCATCGGGATATTATGGCCTATGTACTGAACTGACAGTACATAGTTTATATGAAATTGAGCTAACAACAGCGCCTGCTGCATGTCGAATTTTGTCATGCATCGGGCGCTTGTTTTTTTATGGCAGGTTATGGAGGTTACACTGCAGGGACCCGCCCAGTCAATCTGAACTCTTAAAATTCAGATTGATTGGAGGGAAATACATGAATTACCGCAATGACGGTTCCGATGAAATCAATGCGGTACAGAATCAGTTTACCGCTTACTTAACAAAGGCCCTGCGGAATGCACGGGCACAGTATATCCGCAATAAGGTAAGGCGTCTCCAGATTGAGCTGGCCATAGAAGAACTCGAATACCTTGGGATTCCGGCCGAGAATCAGATGGAGGAACTGACGGATGCGGAAGATGTTCTTGCCGCCCTGCAGGTTATCAAGGAAAAAGAGCGTTATGTGGTGCTTGCAAGGGTGATAGATGAAAAAGGCTTTGAAACGATTGCGGAAGAACTGGGCATGAGCTACAAAGGCGCAGCCGCCATTTACTATCGTGCAATCCATAAATTAAGGCACATGTTGGGAGGTGACAGGAATGAATTTTAAGCAGCTGTTGGAACGGGCAAAGGGCGGAGACGCCGCTGCTGTTACGGAGCTTTTGCTGATGTACAGGCCGCTTCTTTTAAAAGAGGCGATTCTGGACAGCAGTTTGGATGAGGATCTGTATCAGGAACTCTGCCTGGTGTTTTTGCGGTGTATAGAGAAATTCAGGCTCTAATCCGGCATGGTTCGTAAGCTTATCCCTGCTTCAGGCGCTGTTCTTTGAGGAAAAGATGGAACGGCAATATGCAGACGAGCTTGGCGTGTATCGCAATGCTGTTCATGCTCGGAAAAAGAAGGCCCTTAAAAAGCGCAAGTCTTTGTTGGAAGATTTGTAGTAATCCTTAACTCTGCATAGCAGAGAAGAACTGATGACAGTATGATAGAAAGCGCCGGGTGCGGGGCCAGCAGACCACCGCATCCGGCGCTTTCTTATGGGGTGTTCTCTACGCATTTAGAAGCCCACTCTGGAAGGGGATTGGATAACCTGCCCTACCTGCACGCTGCCCACGCCGGAAAAGTCTATAAATGCTGGGCTTTTACCGGCCTAAATGCGTAGTATTACTATTTCATAGGCAGCAAAATTTTAACAGTTAATCCATGAGGGATAGTTTCAACAAATTGAATTGATCCCTGATGGGCTTTTACAATCTGACTCACGATTTTCAAACCCAAACCATGTTCTGTATCATCTTCACTATTTTGAGAACTGGAAATATCTTCGTTGCTGTTCAAGGCGTTCAGTTGAGTTTCACTCATGCCATGTCCATTATCTGAAACAACGAAAACGCAACTATTATCATGGATACCTATAGAGAATTTAATCGTACATCCTGATGGATTATGGACAATACTGTTACGGATCAAATTTCCCAACATCCGTTGCAACAACAAATTGTCTCCATTAAGCTGTATGGCTTTTCCAGGCTGTTCTTCGTGAAATTCTATGTCATGCTGATCTGACATACCGTCATTCAGTATTCCGCTTATGACCTGCCTTGCCAACTCCACAGCATCAATATTTTGTTTGCAAATTGCCTGCATGGAGTATTCCAGCTTTGTTGTCAGGTTCAAATCGGAAACAAGATTTTTCAGCTTTTCACTTTGCCGAAGGATTATTCCTGCCTGTTTTCGAGTTTTTTCAGGTAATGTAGGTGTTTCTTCCATTTCGCTGGCATATGCCAAAATAATAGAAAGCGGTGTTCGGATATCATGGGAAATTCCCCGTATCCAGACAGCGCGGGTGTTGTCTTTTTTCATCAGATAATCTCCGGCTTTATTTAACCCGGCCTTAATTTCAGACAGTTTACCACTTTCATCTATATGAACAGGTTTTCCTTTGGAAAGCTGTTGAATACCTTTCAAGATTGGTTTTATTGATTTTTCTAATTTTCGAGTATTGTGAAAGAATAGCAGAATAACAATAATGATATTTGCCAGGAAAATTCCAATACAGCAATAAAACAGTGGAGCAACATAATCAGCATCAAATGTTATTCGAGATTTCCAGAGGGATCCGGCCTCATAGCCGACTACGAGCAGTCCGTCATCACGATTCCAAGTACTGACGGGGTAATCCTCCAGATACCAATGGCTGAATGAAGCCACATCTTGCAAAGAATATTGTCTTGGAAGATCATCGGGCATATTCTCATCCCAGATAACACATCCATTGTTATCCAATATCATAGCCCAAACATTTCCTTCTCTAATAAGTTTCTTTGCTACTGCATCAGAAGTTAAAAGTCCATCTCGATTAGAAATATGCTCTGAAAGTTCGCTAACAGGAAAACTCCCGTCCAAGCCACCATCAAAAAATAAGGCAGAAAATATCGCAAGGATAAAAAGTACATTGACTGCCAAAAACAGCATTAAAATTCTAATACCTGATAAAAAGTATCGGCGAAAAAAGTGTTCAATCATATTCATCATTTTGCCCCTTTAATATTTAGGCGGTATCCAACTCCTTTTATTGTAACAAGAGAAACTGGCTTAGAGGGATCATATTCAATTTTTTCACGCAAATGACGCAAATGAGTGGAAAGCGTTTTCTCATAGCCCTGCCAAAATTCCCCGCAGATTGCTTCACACAGACTGCCAGTCGTAACAATCCGGCCAGCGTTTTGATACAGTTTAAAAAAAGCGTTAGTTCTTTGGCGGTTAATGGGAAAATTTTATCGCCTCGTCTTACCTCAGCTTTTTCCAAATTCACTGTAGCAGCATCCAAATATACTGAACTATCTTTTTCAGGATATACGCGTTTTAAAATGGCCCGCACACGGAACAGCAATTCTTTAGGAAGAAATGGCTTAATCAAATAATCATCGGCACCGCTTTCAAAACCTCTAAATTTGTCATCAGCTTCACCACGGGCCGTTAGCATAAGAACGGGCACCTTGCTCGTTTTTCGGATTTCTTTTAGAACTTCAAAGCCATCCATTTCAGGCATCATAACATCCAGGACTATGATATCCGGCTGCTTTTCTTCCCATATCTTCAATGCGGTTTTACCAGAAGTAGCCGTTAAAATATATTTATACCCTGCTCTTAAAAAAATAGACTGTAAAGCATCCAGCAGATCGGTTTCGTCATCCACTATCAGAATTATTTTGTCGTACATAAAACACCCCTTATTCGCTTTGAACTTATTATACTACAAAAAGGCTTTGCTGACCATTTTGCTACAAAAATCTCAGAGTAAATTCAGAGTTATCTCAGCATTATCTCAGACTTGATGTGCTATTCTAATTTTTTAAAAAGTTATAATTGGGAGGTACATTATGGAGATTCAAAGTAATAAAGTAATAGGAATTATTGGTACGCCCAAATCGGTTGACCAATATATAGCGGCAAATTTTTCTAACACAAATCACAAATATACCATATTTGATATGAATGAAAAAATTGAGGAAACACGAAATGTACTTGAATGTATGCGTATTTGGTCAGAAGAGTATGCTTTGCAGAAATTTAATGAGGATGACTTAATAACTTTTTTGTATATCGGCAGATTAGATGGCAGAATAGATACTCAAATTGCCAAACTTACGATAGGAGAGAAAAAGAGATTACTCTTCTTAAAAGCGATGCTGGCAAACTGTTATTACTACATAATACATGAGTTATTCGATGGCGTAGACAAAAAGGATATCGAAATCCTGACACAAATGCTTATTGAATTATCTACATACGCCACTATCGTTTTGACTGCAGAAAATGACAATGGTTTCTCTATTTGTGATAAAATTATTATTTTGTCTTATTAGAAGAAATATCAACGAATCCCAATTTATGAGAACTCTTAGGATGCTTGAAAAAGAGGTGCCGGATGACGGCAATGAAAAAGGACGGATTTGTTTCCGTCCTTTTTCATTATCATTATCTCGTCTATATTGAGCGATACATAGACAGCATAATTGAACCTAACAGAACTGAAAATCGCCTAATTATAGATTGATTTGGGAGAAAATACGCCTATGCTGTTGAATTTCGCCTAATACTATGCTATAATTAGGCGAAAAGAATGGAGGTAGGAGAATGAGGCGGTTTAACTACGATACATTAAAAGACCGGCACTGGGATTCGGAAATTCTCGGCTTGGTTGCTCAAATACATGAATTCAAAGGCCGGCAGGAATTATATTTGAAGCAAAAACCAGCTGCGCTCGACAAACTGGTAGAAATTGCAAAAATACAGAGTACAGAGGCATCTAATAAGATTGAAGGCATCGTAACTACGAGCACCCGGATGCAGCAGCTTTGCCAGGATAAAACAACCCCGAGAAACCGTGATGAGGAAGAAATTATGGGGTATCGGGATGTGCTTAATACCATTCACGAAAGTTATGAGTATATTCCGATCCGTGCGTCCTACATTCTCCAACTGCATCGTGATCTGTACAAATACTCCGGAAAGGATATCGGAGGGCGGTTTAAGAATACGCAGAATATGATTGCTGAGACAAAAGCAGACGGGACGCAGGTTGTGCGCTTTACCCCCCTGCCGCCATATGAAACTCCGGCTGCAATAGATGCAATCTGCGAAAGTTTTAATCAGGTGATTGATTCCTGTGTAATAGACCCACTGGTATTGATCCCGGTTTTCATCCATGACTTTTTGTGTATCCACCCTTTTAACGATGGCAATGGTCGTATGTCGAGACTGCTTACGACTCTGCTCCTTTATAGATGCGGATATATGGTGGGCCGCTATATCAGTATTGAGAGCAAAATCGAGAAAACAAAGAGCAATTACTATGATGCACTTGAGAAAAGCGGAACCGGCTGGTATGAAGAAAGCAATGACCCTTCTCCCTTTATTAAATATATTCTCGGCATTATTTTGGCGTCTTATAGAGATTTCGAGAACAGAATGAGCCTTGTAGATGAAAAATTGCCTGCTATTGAACAGGTCCGGGCGGCAATAAAAGAAAAAATCGGGAAGTTTACGAAGAGTGAGATTATGGAACTGGTTCCCGCTGTGGGAAAGGCTTCTGTGGAAAACTCTTTGAAGAAACTTACTGAAGAGGGATTTATTGAACGCCACGGGAAAGGCAAGTCCACTTTCTATACCCGAAAAGACATCTGACAGCATTGACCCATTATGAACAGAAAGGAGACAGTACGATGTACCGCATCTTGATTATAGAAGATGATCTTTCGCTTGCAGAAGCGATGAAAAAACAGATTGAGTCCTGGGGCAACGAAGTTGTATGCGTGCAGGACTTCCAGAATGTGCTTACGGATTTTACCCAGTGCGATCCGCATTTGGTGCTGGTCGATATTATGTTGCCGTTCTTCAACGGATATCATTGGTGCACAGAGATCCGAAAAATCTCACAGGTTCCGATTGTGTTTATCAGCTCGGCTTCTGATAATATGAATGTCATCATGGCAATGAATATGGGCGGAGATGATTTTATCACAAAGCCGATTGACCTTGATGTAATGACCTCCAAGCTGCAGGCCATTCTGCGCCGCGCCTATGATATGGGTACACAGATTCCTGTATTAGAGCATCGGGGCGCCATACTGAATCTGAATGATACGAGCCTCACCTATAATGGGGAGCGAATCGAATTGACCAAGAACGATTTCCGTATCCTGCAAACGCTTCTTACAAATAAGGGCAAGGTGGTCAGCCGTGATACACTGATGACAAAGCTGTGGCAAATGGATGCCTATGTGGAGGAAAACACACTGACAGCCAATGTGAATAGGCTCAGAAAAAAACTGAAAAACGCAGGGCTTACTGACTTTATTACCACTAAAGTAGGCAGCGGCTACATCATAGAGTGAGGAAAGCAAATGGAACAGGATAAATGGTATCATATATTAGGGCACTATTTGCGCGAGCACCTGCCTTCAGGTGCGGTTTTCCTCGGATTTGTGGCTATATTTGTCGCCATATTCCGGTTATATGACTTGGAGACGGAAGCGGTACTTTACGCCGCAGGACTCTGCCTCCTTTTTGGCGCGGCAGTAATGACGGTCCATTTCATATTCTATTTGAAGAAACATAGAGAGAGGATGCGGATCCTCCAAAATATCCGTTTACTTGTAGATGAGCTGCCTGAGCCGGAAACGCTTGCCGAGGAGGATCTGCAGGAAATGGTCCGGGAACTGAAAAGACTCAATGAGGTTACGGAAACAGCCCGTCAGACCGAGCGCAGGGAAAGCCTGGATTATTACACGACTTGGGTCCACCAAATCAAGACACCCATATCCACTATGAAAATGGTACTGGAGAGCGAAGATACCGATGAGCACCGTGAGCTTTTGGCAGAACTGTTCCGGGTTGAGCAGTATGTGGAGATGGTACTGAGTTATCTGCGTCTGGGCAGCGAACACTCAGACTATGTATTCAAAGAATATGACCTTGACAAGATCATCAAGCAGGCTATCCACAAATACGCGCCGCAGTTTGTCCGCCGCAGGATCCGCCTGGAATATATGCCGGTAGATATCAAAGTGCTGACGGATGAAAAATGGCTGTTGTTTATCATAGAACAGGTTTTGTCAAACAGCATTAAATATACCAAGCAAGGTTCTGTGCGGATTACGGTAACACCGGATAAGGTTTTGAAGATTGCGGACGATGGCATTGGCATTGCCGCAGAGGATCTGCCGAGAATCTTTGAAAAAGGGTTTACAGGGTACAATGGCCGTTACAATAAGAAATCCACGGGGCTGGGGCTGTATCTGTGTAAAACAGCAGCGGACAGGCTCTCACATAAGATGAGCGCAGAGTCCACACCGGGCAAGGGAACAGTGATTTCCATAGATCTGCATACAGATGAGCTGCAGGTAGAGTGACGCCATCATACAAAAATGTCACATCAAACGGCTGAAATGTCACACGATTCAATGTCGGAGGCTTCAGCCGTTTTGCTATAATAAGGACACGAAAGAAACAAGGAGGTCATTGATATGTCAGCAATTTTAGAGGCGAAAAGCCTTCAAAAAATCTATACAACACGATTTGGCGGAAATCAGGTCCAAGCCCTGTCGAATGTGTCCTTTTCTGTGGAACAGGGTGAGTATGTGGCAATCATGGGCGAATCCGGATCCGGAAAGACTACACTGCTCAACATCCTGGCGGCACTTGATAAGCCTACGAGTGGCGAGGTTCTGCTGGACGGCAGGAGCCTTTCTACTGTAAAGGAAAAAGAAATCGCCGCATTTCGCAGAGACAACCTTGGATTTGTGTTCCAGGATTTTAACCTGCTGGATACATTCAGCCTTCAGGATAATATCTTCCTGCCCCTGGTGTTGGCCGGCAAGGGCTATAAGGAAATGAGCCAGCGTCTTCAGCCAATAGCGAAAAAACTCGGTATTACAGAATTATTGGCAAAATATCCATATGAGGTTTCCGGCGGGCAGAAGCAGAGAGCGGCGGTTGCCCGCGCACTCATTACCAACCCGAAGCTGGTACTTGCAGATGAACCGACAGGCGCATTGGACTCTCGCTCTACAGACGGACTTTTGAGGATCTTCAACGACATTAACCGTGACGGCCAGACAATCCTGATGGTAACGCATTCCACAAAGGCTGCCAGCCACGCAAGCCGTGTGCTGTTTATTAAGGATGGAGAAGTGTTCCATCAGATTTATCGCGGTAATAATACGAATGAGCAGATGTATCAGAAGATATCCGATACCTTGACACTGCTGGCAACGGGTGGTGAACAGTATGAATAATCGTTTCTTTTCCAAGCTGGCCGCAAGTAATATCAAGAAGAACGGGAAGGCGTATATTCCATATATCCTGAGCTGTGTGATGACGGTTGCATTGTTCTATATTGTAAAGTCATTATCCTATAATCCCGGTCTTAAAAATATGGTCGGTTCCAGCACAATGATGACGATGATGTCGATGTGCAGCGTAATTATTGCGCTCCTTGCGATTGTTTTTCTGTTTTATACCAACAGTTTTCTGATGAAACGAAGAAAGAAGGAATTCGGCATCTTCAATATCCTGGGTATGGAGAAATCCCATATTGCCAAAACAATGGCCTGGGAGAATTTCTATGTAACCCTTATCAGTATTGTGGGCGGACTTGTGATCGGCCTTGCGCTGGATAAGGCAATGTTTTTGCTGATTGCGCAGGTGCTGAACGAAGAGATTACTCTTGGCTTCTTTATTTCAGATAAAGCAATCATCAGTACGGTAGTGATGTTTTGCATTATCTTCCTGCTGATCCTTCTGAATTCAATCAGGCAGATCCAAACAGCGAATCCAATTGAGCTGATCACTGCAGGGAATGCCGGTGAACGGGAACCTAAGACCAAATGGGTTCTTGCCATTTTTGGACTATTGAGTCTTGGGGCTGGTTATTATATTGCGTTGACAATCGAAAACCCCCTGACCGCTTTGGTATACTTCTTCTTTGCGGTGATACTGGTCATTATTGGAACCTATATGCTTTTTACCGCAGGTAGCATTGCGCTGCTAAAAATCCTGCGAAAGAACAAAAAGTATTACTACAAGACCAAGCACTTCACGAGTATTTCAGGTATGATTTACCGTATGAAACAGAACGCTGTAGGTCTTGCGAACATCTGTATTCTGTCAACAGCGGTCCTTGTGATGGTGTCTTCCACATCGTCGTTGATGCTTGGTTTGCAGGATGTGATTGCTACCCGGTATCCGAATGATTTCGTGGTCTATTCTAATGAAACATCGGAAGAACGGGCATATGAATCTTTTGATACGATCCGTGAACTGCAGGAAGAACAAAATCTGAATGTCACAAGTGAAAGAGAGTATCGTTATCTCGTATTTCCGGCTTTTATAAACGGAGACACTTTTGAAGTCACCCGCGATGCGAATTTTTCGTCGTTGGGGAATCTCAATAACCTGATTTTTGTCTCGCTCTCAGACTATAACCGAGTTATGGGAACAGATAAAACACTGGCTGAAAATGAAGTTCTCATATATTCGGATCGCCTTCAGTTTGATTCTCCGACGCTCAAGATCTTTGACCGGGAATACTCGGTGAAAGAAAAGATTGATGAATTTATCGGAAACGGACTGATTGTAGCTGTTGCAGCCAACACGCAGTTTATCGTTCTTCCGGATGGACCAGATATAGATGAACTTTATGCGCTGCAAAAAGAAGCGCTTTCTGATGGGGCCAGCGAGATACAGTATTATTACGGGTTTAACTCCGATGCAGATGAAGAAACCCAGCGTGTTTTCTACAGAACTTTGCTGGAGGATTATGTAGGCCACGGATATGAAGGAACGATAGAATCGAAAGCCGATTCCAGAAGCGAATTTGTCGGTCTGTATGGCGGGTTCTTTTTCATCGGTATCTTCCTGGGCGTATTATTCATCATGGCAACGGTGCTGATCATTTACTACAAGCAGATTTCCGAAGGCTATGATGACAAGCAGCGATATGAGATTATGCAAAAGGTTGGAATGACGCATCAGGAGATTAAGAATTCCATTCATTCTCAGGTGCTTACGGTATTCTTCCTGCCGCTGATTGTCGCAGGGATCCATATCGCAGTAGCATTTCCGATCATTAACAAGCTGCTCGCGCTGCTCAATCTTTTGAATGTCCAGCTGTTCCTAACCTGCACAGTGGTATGCTATGTGGTGTTTGCAGTTATGTACTTGCTGATTTATCTGTTGACAGCCAGGACTTATTATAAGATTGTCAGCAAGTAAGGAGGCTATTATGGCAGCGAGAAAATTATATAGAATCAGAGAAGGCAAAGTATTTACCGGCGTATGTGGCGGCATTGCAAAACACTTTGATGTAGATCCGAAACTTGTTCGGCTGCTCTTTGTGGTGTGTAGCTTAGCATTTGCCAGTGGGATTATGGCGTATTTCATATTTACGATTTTTATCCCGAAAGAGCCAAGGTGATTAAACAAGGAGAAATTTATTATGGGAAGTAATTTTAATATCAGCGGAGTATGGCAGAGCATAAATGATCTCTGGCTCCCTATTGCCCTGGCGATAGTAGGCATCATTGTATTGGTTTTTCTGGTCCACTTTATTGCAAAGAAGAAATGGGCTGGCGTTGTTGCAACGGTTATTGTTGCGGCACTGGTGGTCGGTGGCGGTATCCTATATCGCCTCCCCCATGCCCTGAGTAATATTCAGGCCGGGGAGATTTCAAAGATTGAAGTCTCAAATGTGGAGGTAACGGATCCGGCGCTGATTCAGGATATTCTGGATGAGCTTAATGGATCGGAATATAAAAGAACTTTACCTTCCAGCATCGGCGGCCGAGAACAATATTCTGTTGAGATTTACGATAAGAATGGTGAAATAGAACTCAGTCTGGGAATCGCAGATGAGTCTATGGTGAATACGGGGACCTTTTGGGAGCAGCGTGAAAACGGGAAACTGGACCTGTCTCTGTTTCAAGCGATTACAGAGGAGGCTCCGGCAGAATGAAAAAGATAATTACGGGTGCGCTGTTACTGTGTATGGTACTGTCCTTTACAGGATGCCAGTTCCATTACGGAAAACCGTCAGAGATGCTTGAGAAATTGGAAGGATGGGCAGAAAACCTTGGTCAGTCTCAGATCACTGAGGAAGAAGATCTCATAGGAGAACGCATTCTTTCTGAAGACTCCTATGTCGGCCGATACTTTGCTGATGGTGAGGATGAGACAGGTAAGGATGTCGTCTTCGGAGGAGCGTCAATTGAGAAACGCCAATTAAGGATTTATGGTACGATCACAACCGAGTCTGGGAAAGCAACCGTCCGGATTCGCCAAAACTGGGATGTGACGGAATTAGAAACAGATGAAGAGGGTAATTTCGAGACGAATCTGAGTCTTGATAACGGCGGTAATTATATCATGATCAATTACGAGGACTTTACCGGAACCATCGAATTGTATTCCGAGTATGAAGAAGCAGAAGGAAGCACATTATGAACGGCGAAGCAATGGTAATTCAACGGGAGCCTATCGCCTGGAAAATTAAAAAAGCTTTCCGTAAACTGCTGAGCCAGGTGGTCCTGTGGGTTAGCGTTGCCGTCATCGCTATTATAGCAATACCCACCGTCGTTTTGGGACTTGCAATAACGGGGATATGGCAGCTGGCAGACCATATCCTCGCAAAGCTTGAAAGAAGGGAGTGACGGTATTATGAGGACAATACTCAAAGGGATAGGGAAATTATTCTGTGTGCTGATCTTGGTTCTTCTTGTGGCAGCCCTTGTTGTGGGCGGTTGGTTCGGCGTTCAGGGATACAATATGTATCAGAACGCAATAGAAGATATGCCTATCAGCAAAAAGGTAGAAATGATCCGGTCTGTGGACAACTTCGTAGAGTATGAGGAACTGCCCAAGATTTACATAGATGCTGTCATTTCTGTTGAGGACAAGCGGTTTGAAGAACATCACGGAGTAGATTATCTGGCAATTTGCCGGGCGGTTTGGAATGACATTCGCACTTTCTCTTTGGCGGAAGGCGGCAGCACTATTACTCAGCAGCTGATGAAGAACGAGTATTTTACCCAGGAGAAAAAGCTGGAGCGCAAATTTGCGGAGATTTTTGCCGCTTGGGACATAGAGAAGCAGTATAGCAAGGAAGACATTTTTGAATTGTATGTCAATACCATTTATTTCGGCAGCGGGTACTATGGGATTTACGATGCTGCTGAAGGATATTTCGGGAAGGAACCGTCAGAGCTGAATGAGTATGAGGCGGTTATGCTTGCCGGCCTTCCCAATGCGCCTTCGGCTTATTCCCCGGATACCAGCCCGGAACTGGCTAAGCAACGGATGAGGCAGGTTCTTGATAGAATGGTCGAGTGCGAGGTCATAGACCAGACTGAAGCGGATAATCTGCTCGCTCAGGCTGATGAATAGAAAAGAAACAGATCAAAGCGTAAAATAAAAGAAAACCGTAGGGCTGCAGCTTGAAAGTCCTGCGGTTTTTATCATAGACTGACATTCATTTTGGGCTTTTGGAATCATTCGACAGCCATTCGTAAGGTGCCGCAAAAATTATCGACCTCTAATGTACAGGCCGCTTCTTTTAAAGGAGGCGATTCTGGACAGCAGTTTGGATGAGGATCTGTATCAGGAGCTCTGTCTGGTATTTCTGCGGTGTATAGAGAAATTCAGGCTCTGATCCGGCATGGTTCGGTAAACTTATCCCTGCTTCAGGCGCTGTTCTTTGAGGAAAAAACAGAACGGCAATATGCAGACGAGCTTGGCGTGTACCGCAATGCTGTTCACGTTCGGAAAATGAAGGTCCTCAAAAAGCTCAGGTCTTTGTTGGAAGGCTTTATAGAGCAGCCCTGATTATCTCAAAGCCTATAAATACGGGCAAATCCCTGACCCGGCCACTCCTGCCGGGCCGGGGACTTTGCTTATTGGGGAATATCCCCAACCCCCTGTTCTTATCCGGCAAGTTTACAATTCATCTATTCCCATAATTGAACGACCATAGTATAATAAAAGCAACGATACAAGCCAGTTTACTTGATAAAAGGAGGGTATGAAAATGTCGTTTTTCAAATACGGTGATAAATCCATTTTTTATAAAGAGTGTGGAACCGGCGAGCCACTTGTTTTCCTACACGGTAATACAGCTTCTTCTAAAATGTTTGAACCTCTCATGCCGCTGTATGAAGAAAATTTTAGATGTATTCTGATTGATTTCTTAGGGAACGGGCAATCCGACCGAGTAGAACATTTTTCATCTGATGTGTGGTATGATGAAGCATTACAGATAATTGCGCTTACTGAACATTTACAATGTGGGAAAGTTAGTCTCATCGGAACAAGTGGCGGTTCATGGGCGGCAATCAATGCGGCATTGGAACGCCCTGACCTGTTCTACAAAGTTATAGCAGACAGTTTTGATGGCCGTACTCTTAATAGTAATTTTTCCGATAATCTCCTATCTGAAAGAAAAACGGCAAAGGCAAATTTACAGTCAAGGCAATTTTATGAATGGTGTCAAGGTACTGATTGGGAAAAAGTAGTTGACCTTGATACAGAAGCCTTATTAAATTGTGCAAAAGAAAAGCGCCCTCTATTCCATAAGCCTTTGGAAGAAATGAAAGTCCCTGTTCTATTCATGGGGGGCAAAGAAGATGAAATGTGCAGAAAAAATCTTGAACAGGAATACAAAGAAATGGCAGCCATAATTCCGAGTGCGACAATTCAAATATTTGAGCATGGCGGACACCCCGCAATAGCTTCAAATGCTGAACAAGCTGCGAAAAGGATTTACAATTTTATTTTGACGGAATAATAGAATCGGTTTGGCCATCATCGGGCCAACCTAACCCGAATTTTCAAAACTGAATACCGGCCGCCCACCAGCGACGCCACCGAGCAGGAAATTTTTGAAAGAGTTTCCCTGCTCTTTTTATGCCCGGACGCCGTGATAGATACAATTTTTTAAAATTATTTTTCAAACCGTCTCATTGCATGGAATAGTCTACTCCACTATAATTAAGGCAGGAGGTGTTGAGAGATGGCGAATGAAGATAAAAAAGATTTTAATGCCATGCTACACGATAGCAAGGATATGCCTAAATTTCAGACCATTACTGACCAGAAAAGCATTGAGAAATATGGCGGAAGCAGAATGTACTTTGCCCCACCAATCGACTATGACAAGGTGATGAAACTAATTCCGTATGGCAAAGTAATCACTGTCGGAAAAATCCGTGAATATTTTGCTGAACTGAATGGGGCGGATTTCACAGAGCCTATCACAGCAGGAATTTTTGTGTCTATTGCAGCATGGGCGAGTTATCAGCGTTCCGAAGATGAAACCCCGTATTGGCGAACCTTAAAGGCAAACGGGGAGTTGAATGCAAAATATCCCGGCGGTATAGAGGCACAAAAGAAAAAACTGGAAGCGGAGGGACACACAATTATTAAGAAAGGACGCACCAATATAAAGTATTTCGTGAAGGACTATGAAAGCGTTCTTTTTGACTTGAGATAGGAATTTTGAGTTGTAAAATATCCCATCATCGGGCCAACCTACCCCGAACTTTCAAAACTGAATACCAGCCGCCATCGGTGGCACCACTGAGCAGGAAATGTTGATGTACAGGCCGCTTCTTTTAAAGGAAGCGATTCTGGACAGTAATTTGGACGAGGATCTGTATCAGGAGCTTTGCCTCGTATTTCTGCGGTGTATAGAAAAATTCAGGCTCTAATCCGGCATGGTTCAGTAAGCTTATCCCTGCTTCAGGCACTATTCTTTGAGGAAAAGACAGAACGGCAATATGCAGACGAGCTTGGCGTGTATCGCAATGCTGTTCATGCTCGGAAAATGAAGGTCCTTAAAAAACTCAAGGCTATGTTTGAAGATTTGCAGTAATCATTAACTCTGCATAGCAGAGGAAACCGATGACAATATGGTAGAAAGTGCCGGGTGTGGGGTCAGCAGGCCACCGTATCCGGCGCTTTCTCATAGTTTTCTTCTACACATTTGGAAGCTCTCTCTGAAGGGGATTAGATAATTGTCCCGCCTATATACCAACCATGCCCAAAATAAGTGACGGGGGTTTCTACTATATATCCGTCTTTATTCAAGAAGAAGTAGTTTACATACTGTTATAAGATGTTTCCATGCTGTACTCCAATGAGGAAAAAGTCTTATGTTAATGCCTGTTGACAGATTTCCAACCCTTATTGGTAGAATGTTAGACCTCAATTTTGTTATAATTAAGCCACCACAAAAGCAAAAAAGGAGTGCTGGATATGAATTTTAATGAGAAATTGATTTCTTTGAGAAAAAGCAAAGGACTATCCCAAGAAGAACTGGGAGCAGAATTGAATGTGACAAGACAGACAATTTCAAAATGGGAAAGCGGTCAATCTTATCCCGACTTTCAACGGCTGGTATTGTTGAGTGACTTCTTTGGCTTGACGTTAGATGAACTTGTCAAGGACATTGATGTGCAGGAAGTCCGGGAAAAAAACTTAAATAGCGAAAGGCTAAATTCCATATACAGTGATGTGGAAAACGCCAAGAAAATCATAAAATGGGGCGCTATCATCGGAGGCTGCATTGCTGCTGTTCTTCTGATTGTCGTGATTGTTTTGATTTTTAGCTTTGTATATTGACAGTCATATTTTAGGAAAGGGTATGGGGCATGGGTCAAGAATATTTATTACAAGTACAAAATGTAACGAAACAGTATGGAGAGAAAGTCGCCTTGAAGGATTTTTCTATGGATATTTGTCAGGGCGAAATTGTTGCACTGATTGGAGAGAATGGCGCTGGAAAAACAACGCTATTAAATATCATTTGCGGATACTGCAAACCAAGTGCCGGTCAAGTGCAGTATAAAGAGAAAAATATCGTTGCAAACCCATTGATAACACGGGAATTTGGCGTTTTGATTGAACCGCAGTTTTTGGATTATATTTCTGCGGAAGAAAACCTACGGTTGCTTTCACAACTGACTAACCAAAAACAGGACATACGGATTAAGGAACTGCTGGAAAAGACAGAACTTTATAGCAGCCGTAAAAAGAAAGTAAAAGAATTTTCTTTTGGTATGAAGCAGCGGCTCGGTCTATGTCAGTGTTTACTTACAGAAGTCGGCTTTCTGATTTTAGATGAACCCTTTGTTGGCCTTGATCCAATCGGCAAGGAGCTTTTCAAACAGACCATTTTGGATATGGCACATAAACAGAATGTACCGGTATTATTTTCAAGCCATGATTTAGATGATGTAGATGAAATTTGCGATAGAGTGGTTATGATTTCAAAAGGCAATAAGCAGTTAGACCAGCCTCTCGAACATAAGCAGACTTATACCGTCAAGATCGAATGTACAATTTCTGATGATATAAAACGGTCGCTTATGGAAAAATGTGGCGAATTAAGTTTCTTTGAGGATAAGATTATGTTTCAGGACGAAACGCTTATTATAGATATTCAGAAGATTTTGCTGCAAAAAGGTCATTATATTTGTGGTTTCTCCGTCCAAAAAAATAATCTCAAAAGCCTGTTTGGAATGGAGGGATAAGAATGAATACTCTTGCAATTATCACGAAAATAGAATTAAAGAAACTATTCCAAAGAAAAGATTCGTGGCTCATGTTTACAATTTTGCTTGTGCCAATTTTATATTCCGTTGGTTTAGCTTCTAATTCAGATGTTATCACATATACGGGCGCAGGCAATATAACGGCAATAGGCTTTGCCAGTGCAATGTTTCAGATGAGCCAGTCTATGTTTATTTTCAATGTGATTTTATCTGCAATCGTTGGAAGAAGTTTAGCGTCAGAAATTGAGAATAAGAGTATCCGTTTGTATGTAAATCGTATTGGTGTCCGAAAATTGATTTATGGAGGTAAGGAATTAGCACTGTTGATTTTTTCCGTATTCATAGACATTTTACTGGTTTTAACGAGTATCGCATTTTACTATGCTGTGCTTATCCATAATCCAAAAGTTGCAAGCGGAATATTCTATGATAGTAATGTAGGTATGGAAATTGTGCAAATCGTTTGTAATTGCATATTTTGGCTGATAACGATTTTTCTTGTAATGCTAATGGCAACAAAGCTGAAAACTCTTGTATGCGTGGGTGTGTATATGATTCTGTACATCATAATGAATTTGGTGTCTTATATAGACGGGATAAAATACCTTTCGCCATTACACTATATCGTTGTAGCTTCCTCGAACAGCTCACAAATCATGTTCTCCACAATACTATTTTCTATTTATGCTATTTGTGTGGGGATATTGTTTACACACATTGGTATTCGCAAGATTGAGAAAATGGATTTGTAAGCAATCTGCCGGACGACGGCAAAAGAAAAAAAGCCGTCGTGCAGCAGCCCTTTTCCCATGCCTGATTAGATAGCGGCGGTTTTGAACAAATCAAGGCCGCCGTTCTCTATGACCCATACTGATACGATGCCATGATGAGTGTGACACTTTACAGATAAAGTTACTACGCAGAAAAAGGCAATGAAAAAGCAGGGACGGACTGAACCGCCCCTGCTTTTCAGTACACTACATATTAGCTGCCGTATGATTTTCCGGCGGCTCAGGCTTATTTATCACTTGTGCATCATCGTAACCTCCTATCGTTTTGGGCACCATTCGGGAGATGTTCTTGCATATCTTCCGGGGACATGGCGCCCATCTTTGTGTTCTTTCAAAACTTTTCTGTGCCTGCAGATGTGCCGGTTCCCACGTTTTCCTTCGCCAATGATCTGGCATTGTTTGCAGTGCTTGCAGTGGGGAATCGGCCTGTCCGGTGCACGCTGAAGCAGCAAGGGAAATTCTTGAACCAATGCTCCGTCCCAGATTGAGCGCATAAGCTGGCTGTCCTTCATAAATAACGGGCGGCTGCCTCTGTCCAGCAGGATTTTTTCGAGTGCAGTGCGGCTCGGCGGCTCATCATGTTTGAAAACCGGCGTATCGCAGCCAACAATGATCCACTCGAACTCCGGCAGAGCGCACGGAGACGCATGTGGACTGCTAAGGTCGATATATCCGAATGTGTGATACCTTCCCGAAAGGAAAGGCGTTCTTTCATCGGACAGGTAGCTGCCATACCAGATATTATCCTGCTCTATGAGCTTTTCTGCGTCGCTCAGCTGCGTATATCGGTGGGGATGCTTCGTCAGAAACATATAATTGTGCCACGGCGCTGCTTTGCAAGCATCAAACACCAGGTCAATCCATTTTTCCGGAATCCATTCTCCGAACAGTTCCCCGGTGCTGCAAACATAGATGTTTGCCGGTTTTTTCTTGGCGGCTATCATGTCGAGCCGGTAGGGATGAAGAGTAGGAGCGAACCCGGCCGGATATGCGATTACTTTGTCGGAGTCATTGTGAAAAGGCGCCGGCAGAATATAAAGCCCTCTTTTGGGGCCTTTTTGTATCTGCGGGTCGCCCAGATTGATCCGGACAGTGCCGCATAGCCGCGCGGCCTGATGCCTCCCATAGCAAAAATAGCAGTTGTCTCTGCATCCGGTTACCGGATTCCATGAGAAGTCGCACCACCCAATCTTGCTTAAATTCATCATGGCCGTTTCACCGTCCCAGCCGGTTTCTTGATACCCATGCTTTGTTTTATGGCTGCCATTGTAAAATCACCTTTCTTTCTATACATATTAAGCGATCTGTTGCTCGCCCCACCGGATATGAAAACGCCCTTCTGCGTCTTCTTCCCGGTGCATGAGCAGCGAGAGCAGGTCGTAATCCACGCCGAACTTTTCATAAATGGCGTTCAGATCCGTGTCCTGTCCCTTCATAAACAGATTGATCTTTTCCTTTGCCAGAACCATCTGCATCTGGTTGGATTCTATGCTCCCGGCATAGGTTACAAAATAAATGTCTTTCCATTCCGTTGAGGTGTATCGTACAAATCTCATGTAGAATTGACTCATACGGGAATTGTTGTAGTGCAGCTCCGGGATAACGATTTTGTTGACATACTCGAAGTTGACACTGCTGGGAAGGCTCTGCTGCGTACAAAGCAGGATTCCATTACCACTTTCGTTCAATGTTTGCCGCAGCGCCCTGCGTTTGGCAAAGGTTGTTGTAGCCCCGGTCACGATAAACAGCGGCCTGTCGGGGAAAGCGGCCTTCAGAGCCTCTTTATATGCGTCCAAAACCACTTTATGCCGGACGCCGATGGCTACGATTTCGCTATCCCATTCCCGAACCATATCCACAACCTTGCGAAGCTTGGTTGGAAGGCCGCCTGTATATTCGGCGACTGTATTCGGGGCGGCACTGACTCGCAGCAGCAGAACGATTTGCTGGATCAGCTGCATCATGGAATCTTTTTTGTAATTGCCTGTTGACTGAAAATAGTTCCAGCGCATTTCATAAAATCGTTCTATGGCATGCTGGTAGACTGCGCGCTCCGGCTCGGAAAAGGAAACCGGCACCTGATGAATCCGGCGGATTTCCCGGCCGGTAATCTCCTCAAAGGTACGGGTGATAACAGTTTTACCGAGGATTTCATTGAGGGCGTCGGCATTGTAAATATCCTGCGTTCGCGCTTCCACACCGAATACCGTAATCCTTTCCGGAAGATGGGATGCGGAAAAGAGGGAATACCCTTTCTTGTAGGCCGGGATTGGCTGCCCGAAATAGGGATTGTGCTCCGAAACAAGCGTATCGCTGTCTTTGCTGCGGCGGTAGATTTCCGGGCACCAGGACAGCATATTGACGGAATTGTTATACAGAAGCTCAAGCTGCGGGGCAAACTCGGCGATGTTATTTCTCGTGCTGGTTCCTGTTGTCAGCAGCTTGCAGCGACACCTCCGGAAGCAATCCAGACAGGCTTTCGTGGTCATTCCGTTTGTGTTGGTAATTTCATCGCTTTCATCAAAGATGAGCTGTACTTTCTGGTTGTGCCGCCGTATCCACCGCTTGACCTGTTTCCGGTATTTCCGCAGGGCATTGAGTGTCATAATGACAATATCGCCGCAGCGGATGCGCTCAATATCCTTAAGCCGTTCTACAAATACATAGGACAGCCCGTAATTGGCCAGCACCACATTCCAGTTATTCCGGATGGAGATTGCCGAAGATATTACCCAGGTATGATGGATATTCTCCCGTTCCATACGATATAAGGCAACGGCAATGCCGGCCAGTGTTTTTCCGCTTCCCTGTTCCCATTGAAGCAGCCCATATTTCTTCTGGAGCATCAGATTGATGTCGTGCTTTTGCAGGTCGTTCAGCCGGATCTCCATTTCATTTTCAGCATCCCATAAGGAAAAGCTGTCCAGCCATGCGGCAATGTCCGGAGCTTCCTCCATATCCGCAAACGGTTGGTTCTGAATGGTGTATTCTCTTTGTTTCCTGCGGATCAATCTGGCATAGCAGGTAAACCCGCTGTCGCCATCTGTGGAAGCTACTTGATAAATCGGGACCGGTGTTTTCATTCTGGCGGTCATTCGCTGCCTGGCTGCGGCGCTATAACCTTTGTAGACAAAATCATAATCCCGTTTGACCAGGGCAATGGTATCCGCCGGCGGCTTATCATTCTGCTTTTTTAAAGTCCTTTTCAGGTAGGATAACACTTTCGCTTCTGTCAGCCGCACGCGGCACCACTGTTCATATTCCATGGTGTCCGGCTTCTTTTCTGTGTAGAACCGCTGCAGGTAAGCCAGACAGCGGGAATAATAGCCGGATAGCCTGGGATGTACTTTGATCTGGTAGAGCATTTTCTCCGTCTGATACTGGAACTGCTCTGATACGGCTTTGTTCTTCGCTAAGTCCAGAATGAATCGAAAACGGTTGTCAGAAAGCCGTTGCCTGGCGGCAGACAGCCGTTCCGGAAAAGATTCCGGAAGGTCTTTTGTGCAGACTGTTTCATAGGGCATGACAATCCTACTGTCTTCGCCTTTCTTTTGCCAGAACTGGATTTTGGTCGGAAAGGCTGTGATTCCCATAGCCTTAAATGCGTCCTCCGGCAGAGCTGCCTGTCCGAGAAACCAAAAGCGGCTTTCCATTTCAGCAATCACCCTGCTGTCAGAAAAGGAATCCGCAAGGAAGGACATCGGTGTTATGACTGCCATAATGCCGTAGGGCTTTAGCAGCTGATACGCCTTGATGCAGTAATAAAACTGCGAAACCATTTCTGTCCCGTCCTCCAGATACCAGCTCAGGTGAAAAGGCGGATTGCCCACGATATAATCGAAAAGAATACCCGGCTCATAGAGCCGGATATCCTCGTTCACATGGTGGCATTCGGATATAGATACCGAGCGACCGTGTATGCCTTGCCGTCAATTTCACAGCCGTACAGGCTGGATTCGGAAGGGAGGAAGTTGAAAAAACTTCCCGTCCCGCAGGTCAGATCCGCTACAGAATCCTCCTTTGAGGGGGATAGTGTTTCTGCGATAAATCGGCAGATAGCGGGCGGGGTAAAGAACTGACCGTTTTCTATTTCCTTTTTGGCTTCACTGTATTCAGAATAGCTGTCATAATCGGACCGGTTGAGTCCGTGCAGCCCTCCAGATCCGGTGTATGCGTTGTAAATGTCCTCCGGAGTAATGCCGAATTCGTCTGCCCGGTTATTCCGGATCAGATAAAGTATCTTTTCGTTCAGGTCCTGACGCATATTCTGCGGGATTGTTTCTCCATTTGGTGCATATTTCATGTGACTGCGCCACCTCCTTATGCGATCAGGCCGAGATATTCGGCGGCAAACTGGTTTGCATAGGCTTTGCTTGTAAACTTCAGATCCACACGATGGTTCTTGAACATTCTAAGCTGTTTGAGCTTATCACAGGAAAATTCAAACAGCGGCGTGGTCTTATCATCCCATCCCAAAAGGGTGGAAATGCAGGACGGATAGTATTCGAGACTCCCCGTTTCAAAGTGGGCGGCCCCGCGCAGAATGTTCTTCATTCCATCATTCAGTGACCACTTCGGCCTTCCAAGCCAGTCGTCAAATTTACAGGCGTATGAGGTAAAGCGTATGGTATCATTCTTCACTTCATATTGCGCCGTATTGTGGTAAGTATTCCAAGCAGCGGCGTGGCATTTTTCCTTTAGCTCATCAACGGCCTTTTCTATAAAGGTGCGGCCGCCGAGCTGGATAAAGATTTGCTCCAAAATATCTTCATAGCTTAAAAGCAGCTGTTCCATGGCCTCGTGATACTGTCTGGTCTGCTCTTTGCTCCACGAATATTGTGGAGCTTGAGGCAGCAGCACGCTTCTCACAGGATCAGGGTCGATGGATACATGATACTTTGCGTTAAAGTAGCTGATAATGCGGGAAATCAGGATATCCGGCAATGCCTCAATCTTGTTCCGTATTTTGTCGGGCGAAACGCCCTGTAAGCTGATATATTGCTCATATTCGTAGGACTCCCTGGCGACTGGCCGAAGGATATCCTTCTGATGCGTTTCGATGTCCGTCCATACATGGCGCAGCTCGGAAAGCTCCTCCCGCGCAGTGGTATATGCCGTCTGATGGGCGCGGCAAAAACGGCGGTCCTCATCGGAAATACGGGAATCCGGCGCCACTTTTACATCAGAAAATTTCTCTAATACATTCATCTTAGTTCACCCTTTCTCTCAAAGTAATTCAGAAATAAAAGTCTTCCAAAACTTCTCGCGCAGGTTTATCCCGGACAGACTCCCAGTTCTCTGAAATGTAATCCGCAAGAGCGCCCAGCGGTGTCCGGTTGTCATCCTTTAGATAGCACTGATGAACGAAATCCGTATATTGCAGGAGTTTGTCTATGCCGTATCTCTCAAAAAAGCCATTGAGGATCCCTGTATGGAAAATATAAGCCTGGGAACCAAATACAAAAGAATACTGCTTCCCTTGAAAGCGTATGGAAATCTCAAAGTCATTCTGTTTCATGGGCGTCCTCCTCTGGCTGGTACAGTTTATAGTAAGGGATGTCATGGCCGATAAAATAGACGCCTCCCTCTGTCGATACTGTCGTCTTAATGGGAAAAGGCAGCTCCGGGGCCAGCAGCTTTTGCGAAAAAGCATCGGTGAGGCTTTTTCGTGTCCAGTCTGCTTCGAGGTGATTTTTCCGGTCCTCCTCATCCGCTTCGGCAACATCTAATAACAGTTCCATTTCTTCCACAGAGACGGGAGTGATCTCAACATCCCAGTAATCCCCGTCCTGAAACGGGATTGCCTTAATTTCCCGATGAAGCAAGGCGTTCAGCCGGTACTCCAAAAGTGTTTGAAGCTTTATCCAGTCGAGAAACATGGCATGGCTCATAATCCATAAATCTGTTTTCACCTTCATAAAATCAAACCTCCTTAAAAATAGACGGGCCCAGCTGAAGAAAATACAGCTGAGCCCTGAGTTGTTCATTATGCGCACATGGACAGTTCGGAAGGCAGCGGAGCCTTGACAGGAACCGGTAAAAGGGAAACTTTGTAGACCGAATTCATTGTTTCAAAGCAGACGGCCTCCTCAGTTTCACTTAAAATCTCTACGACCCGGGAGGTGTAGATACAGTCGCCGCCCTTTACGATCACGGCACGCTTTCCGACCTGAAGCGGAAATAAGATGGTTCCGCCGATACATATCAGTTTTTTCATTCGATTTTGTCCCTCCAATCGTTGGAATAATAAAAGCTTCATCCCTGTATAATGCGGACGATTGCCGGATAGGCGTTCTGGAGCAGCCCATTGATCTGTTGGAAGGTAAGGTGCTCGGCCTTGGCAATGTCGTGCATACGGTCGCCCCGGATTTTCATATGGATGATCCTCATTTCCCGTGGTGGGAGAGAGGCGGCAAGCATATGAAGCAGTAATTCCGTTTCAAACTCTACCATCCATTCATCCTGACGGTATACAACATCTTCCCACAGCAGCCCATCTTCGGAGCCGACCGGCTCATCCAGGCTTACGGTGGGAGCATTTCGCTTCGGCCGGGAAAGATATTTGTAGTAGTTTGAAAGCGCACTCTGCATCCGTTTCCACGCAAGTGTTGAAAAGCGATGCTCACGGAGACTGGGAATGTCGCAATACTCCTGAACTGCTTTCAGATAGCCGAAAATAACGACATCGTAAAAGACAGATTCATTCAGTTTCTTTTTGTTGAGAAAAGAATAAACGAGGTTATGGTTTTCCTCGGCAAATTTTTGCTGTTTTCGTGTCAATGGTCGTATATCCATTTGTTTTCCTCCTGAAAATAAAAAAAGGGATACCGCTGCCCGGAAGGCAGACGGTATCCCTTGATACATGAAGACTGTATAAAGGATTGATACAGTCAGGTTTCTTTACATCGGCAGCGCATCCCTGTCTCCGTCAATTACATCATTGCTGGAGATGACAAAATGAGAGCCGTTTTCCGTGGTGGTATAGCCGGAATCATCATCGTAGAGGGTATCCGGATCGGCATTGGCCAGTGTTTCTGCGCGCTGCTTGAGCATTTCCTTAATCTGTGCCCGGAAGTCTGTCGCATACGCTTTGACCTGCGCAAGCTGCTCGCCGGTGAAGTCATACAGCTTCTTGAAGGTGGCAACGCTGTAAAGGTTGCTGCCATTCTCTACCCGCTTTAATCCAATCTGCACTACACTGGCGTAGGTCGGACGACGGCGGGTAACGAAAGAAGCGTTGATGAAATCAGAATAAGGCTTCAGGCTCGTAGGCGGGAGCGCAAGAAGGATTGGCATATATTCTCCGTCGCGGAGGATATACAGATGGCGCATGTTTTTGCACGCCTTGCCCTTGCTGGGATTTCCCTTGCTGTCAGTGCCGGTGCCGTATTTGTTCAGCTCACACATGGCACAGGACCCGCCAGGTGTTCCGCATCCGGTAATACCGTCAACAGAGGAACAAAGCGGCGTTACGGTGTCATCGTATTCCGAACCTTCCGGCCAGTATGCGCTTGCCTGGTGGTTGTAGATGATAACCCCTTCGATGGTTTTGGCATAGTCGGGATTTTCCGGGTCATCGCCAGGAATTTCAAACTGGAGAGAACCACCGCCGGGGATTTTGACACGCTGAAAGCTCAGCTGCAGACCGGCGTAATCATCGGCAAGCTCTTCATTGCTGAAATCGCCTTCCAGCATTTCGGGGAGGGTAAAGTTCTTGGTTTCCATCAATGTATTTTCCGTATTGTAAGTCATAATTCATTCTCCTTTTCTTTTGTCAGCATTACGCTGCAATTTGATTGATTCGCTCCCATTGCCTGCGCGGCATGGTAAGCATCTGATAGCTGATTCCTTCCAGGCCGGTAGCCCGTTCATAGCTTTCGCTGTCCTGGCTCTGCCTGGTAACCGCATTGGCAAGACCATAAAGGCTCATATCTTCCTGTTCCAGAAGATGCTGCAAAACACCGCTCTGCTCTGAATCGGTTATCCCGAATTCATTGCCGGCATGGTTTACCACAGCCGGAATATCGTTGGTGTTGATCCTGGCGTCAATCGCCTCACGCAGCCGCTCAATCGTTTGCTCAAATGTGGCTTCATCCAGTGTGTTTCGGACTGCCTCGCGGATCTTGGCTAAGAACGCATTGTCCTCAGAGGTCAGAAATGATTCTGGCCGAAGTTTAAAATTTTCTTCCGCCCTGTAAACAGGACCGGAATGTGTCCGTTTGACAGTGCCTGTATCGGCAATCATACCACAGCCGTTTTCCGGGCAATAGAGCAGCGGAGACACTGTGAAGGTGCCAAGGCCGGTTTCGCTGTTGCAGATGACTAAGCCTGCCTGTATGCTCCGCCCGGGAGTCAGTTCCCTCTGGAGATGCGGAATGATTGCTTTCATGTAAAGGTGATTCTCGGTAATCTGGTTGCTGACAAACTGCACATCCGATATTGTCCCAATTTCCGGAATCACCGCACAGGCAACCTCGTGATGGTCCAGGCGCAGATAACGGTTGCTTAAAAAAGCCCGTACTTTGCCATCCATTACACGGAGCATTCGCTGTTCGGGATTTCGGTTGAACCAGAAATTGACATTCTGAGTGAGCAGTTCGGGGCTTTCCGTGAGCATGCGGTTATAGTATTTGACCGGGATGCCAAGACGGGCACTGATCTGCCGGTGGGCATTTTCACTGATTTCCAGCGGCTCCAGCCGGTCCGACAGCTGCTCATCCATTACACGCAGAAACAGATCTGAATTCCATGCATCCATTTGAAGGCATGGGCTGTTCACAACATAATCTTCCTTGATCTCGTTCTGGCGCATTATTTCCGCAGCCAGCTCTTCAATGGATAGGCCTGCCTTCATATATCGCTCCTCCTTTCCTTGTGATTTTCGGCTTTTTGGAGTGCCCGGGGCTGTATGCGGGATGTTTCCCGGATGCCCAGGCTACTGTTACCATGACAGCACCATGCCGTTTTCTGTGATCTGTGCGGCAAGCCCTTCGCTCTCGAATACCTTTGCCAGCCTTGTCCAGTAGGTTTTTTCCGGGACATTTTCCAATGCCGCCTGTTTGACCTCCTGATCGGCCCGCTGAATAGCGATTTCGCCATTTTCTTTGATGGTAAGGCTGTTATGCCCGCGGGAATTGAGGTCGGCGATCAGGTTCTCCAAAACTGTCCGGCCCTGCTTTTCGTACCATATCTGAGGGTCAACCGGCACCTCGTTCTGTGGCTGAGCCTTTGGAGGTTCAGGTTGCCCCTGCATCTGTGAAAGCGGTACGATTTTCAGCAAAGAGCAGTTAATATCCGCTTGCTGGCTGAAGGTCACATCCGCATAATTGAAGTCCGGTATCCCAAAAACCTGAATGCGGCCTGTGCCGCCTTTGGATACGATACGCTCAGGAAATTCCTCGCGCCATTCCCAGGTAGCGTCCGGGTAGGCAGACTTTAAATAAGATGAAATGCGGAAATTCACATGCCGTAGAAGCACTGCGCTGACCGGATCGGCTGCGTCCGGAATCTTTTGCGATGGTTCTTTTGCCTGTGCCGCCTCATACTTTTTCCGGATACGGCGGGCTTCCATCTGATGATGTTTCGCCTGCAGGTAGGGAATCAGGAATCTTACCGATACCCATACTGCCCATGCGGCAAAGACAGCCGCATAAAGCCAGATCTGCGCCATACCACGGATAAAGGCAGTTACAATCAGGACTGCGACCACAAGCACGGACACACTGTTCCAAAGACTTGGTTTGTTTTTCATTCTGTTCATCCTTTCTGTTTTGATTTTCGGTAAAACAAAAAAAGAGGAACCGTCCATGCTTTTCTTCCTTTGAAAAACACGATACGGTTCCTCTTTTGCGCCGGGCTTTATACCGGCAAGGGCTCTCTGTCTCCGTCAATTTCCGGCGCTTTCATGGGCGCTGGCGTTTCGGGAGAGGGTTGTTCCGCAGAGCGCGGGTGCTCTTTGGAGGCTCCAACAGGGATAAATCCCCAGTTGTCCAGCAGAATCTTCAGCCGTTTATCTGTGGTGATGCCGTCTCGTTTTGTAAATGTCTCAAGTTCCAACGAACCGGATACCCAAATGAGGCTTCCTTTTTTTGCGCGGGCCTTGACAATCCTTTTGGCGTCATCACTCCAAGCGCAAATTTGAAAGTATTGCGGTCTGCTGTTTTCCTTGCTTCCAATATTTTCAACAAGGTCAAAACGAACATAGGGATTTCCGTTTGCACTGGTCTTCATCTCCAGATCAGCGGTGATGCGGCCAATGACAATAGTTTGTGCCACTTTCGCTCCTTTCTGCCTGATTAAGGCTGGAATATCTATATAAAAAAGCGCCGGCACACGGATGAACCCCGAAAAGGGCAAAACCGTACTGTCGGCACTTTGAATACAAACTTAACAACATGTGCAATGTGGAACTCCTTTATGAGTCTTCCACCAAATATCCTTTCGGATAAGCACAAAAAATCAATTACAAGGGTATTATAACACTGTATATTGTGGTTGTCAAGTCTGCAAACACTATATATAGATATTCGCTGTAAATTTATTTCCTGTTTTGTGCATTCAGATGTTCCACGAGCTTATGTACCGTGGTTGATGGATTGCTGTCACGGCTCATAATGATAACTCCATCCCGGGAGAGCTGCTCTAATCGGTTGCCGGCTCTTCGGGCAGCCTCCGATTGATGGGGCAAAAGCAAGGGAAAGACATCCTGGTTCTTTTCATATTTTTCAAGCCGGCCCCTGGCCTGAAGCAGACGGATAACTTCACCGGAGTCTTTGAGATGGGCATTATGCTGCACAAAATGAAGCAAATACCAATATTCAAAGCAGGGATTGGAGAAGGCAATACCGTAGCCATTTTTTTCAGCGGCATCGGTAGCCGCTCTCAGCGCTTCGTTGCTGTTGTCGTCACAGTCAAAGACACACCAGATTTCATCGCCGTCTTTGGGGCGGTATTCGGACTGGCCGATTAGCTGGCGGGCATGTTTGACAAGATGTTCGGCCGCCTTATGCTTGGAGGTCATAGGTGTAACTTCCACCAGACAGTTGCGGGAACGGAAATGCTTGAAATATTTGATTTCGGTTTCTTCGCCTTCACAGATGATGTAGATAATCGGCCGCCTTTTGCGCCGCTTTACCTTGTTCGGATTGTACTCCTGTTTCATCCCTGCCATGTTTCCTCACCTCCGATAAATGGGATTGCACCAAAACGGCCCTGCAGGTATCCCTTGCGGATATTTTCTCCTTTACGGGGGGAGAAAGAGGACAGCGGATACAATTCGGTGGCGCAGCTGTTTTCATTCTTTTCAGCAAACCAAATCTGATCCCTTCTTAAAAAATTCAGATCCAGTAAAAGAGCGTCATGGGTGGTAAACAGGAGCTGTGTACCATTTGTATTGATGGCACTGTCCTGAATCATTTCAATCAGACGCCTGGTAAGCAGCGGATGCATGCTGCGCTCAATTTCATCCACAATGAGCAGGGAGCCGTTGTCGAGAGCCTGTAGCCAGCCGCCGATCCGGGCAAAGAACCTCTGCGTTCCGGCAGATTCTTGTTCCATAAGTAGCTGGAAATGTTCCGTGTTGCCATTATCATCAATCATTCGATGGGTGGTGGTAATCACGGATTCCCCTTTCTTGCCGGAAACAGATTTAATGGTCACATCGGAGATACCCAGATCGGCAAGCAGCATTTCTCTTAGAATCCGCGCCTTCTGCGTATCGCTTCGGACAATTTCGGAGACTGTTTCAGAAGAAGCAGCGGGCTGTTCCATCATTGCAGTTAATTTTTCCAGGAACCATTTGTATGCGCTTTCGGTTTGCGGCAGATTCCAGTCATTGGAAGAAACAAGATAGAGCTTGTTGTCTAAAGTACGGTTGCTCAGGGTGGTCTGCTCCGCCACATTGTCTCTGAATTCATATTTGCCGTTTTCACGGGAGAAGATTAGGGCCTCGCGCCCATTGGGCCAATGGTACAGATATTCGTTGTAAATTTTCTTTGAGTCGAAAGAGAATCCGTAAGCATAACGGATTCCGTCGTAGATATATACGGCCTCAAAAGAGGTCGGTTTGTCGTTCCCGGCGAAGGGTTCCCAAGGCAGCTTCTGCCCCTTGGACAGTTTGGAGGACGCACCGACAATCATATCTTGCATGGTTATGAGCGCATGCAGGACATTGCTCTTGCCGGCGGCGTTGGCTCCGTAAATTGCCAGAACAGGGAGCAGAGTCCTCTTGTCGTCCGGATGGATCAAGCACGATGCCAAAGAGGTGTCTTTGGAAGCTGCAAAGCTGATAACTGCATTATCTCGGATAGAACGATGGTTTTCAATGGTAAATTGAATAAGCATGGGCAAATACCTCCTTCTGCTTATAGTATAAACAGATTACACCCACATTATAGCATTAAAAATGCCGAGCGTCAATATTTAATAGCTGATTTTGCAGAAAACATGCAAATACCAGCCATAAATATTGGCATGAGAGCGCGGGGCCCAATTTAGGACTCCGCAGCAATTTCACCAATTTGTTCGTATCCAAGAAAACAGTCAGAAGACATAGCTGCGTCAAAATATTCACTGCCAAGGGAAATGCGCTGCGTTTGTTTGAAGTAAAAGCGGTAGCGGTCCCCGATTGTCACTTTAGACTGTTTAGGGAGGAGCAGCGCGGATTCGTTGCCCTCATCGTCCATAATCCGGATCTTCCGGAACTTCCGCAGGGGCTTCGGGACAATGCCGACGCAGGTGCCTTCGACTACTTCGTACTTTTTCTCCGATAAAACCCGGTACAGGGAGATTGCCTTGATAAAGCTGAACAGGCATACGGCGCAGCTCAAAAACAGCATAATCCTGTCCTTTGCGAAAATACACATGGAGATGCCGATCAGCAGACACAATAAACCGGCCAATGCCGTTAAAAACAGTTTCCGCTTTAAGGGAGGCGGGCTGTTATGGATGTTTTCCATTGGTTAACTCCTTTCAAAAATAATCTGTTTGCGCAGGTACAGGTTTGCAATCGAGGTAATGACCGGGCGGCACTGCGGGAGGGAGCGTACCGCATACGCAATGTTGTCGCTGGTGGTGTATTCATCGTGGTATAAGACGTTCAGCAGGTCTTCATCCGTTGTGAAGGACAACACATTTTGATCGATACATTTGATTATTTCCGCAGTTGAGAGGATTGCCCGGTTTGCCAGCCGCATGACCTTCTTTTCATTGTCATTGCGCTTATCTTTGCTGAAGATTTTCTTGGTTATGGAATACGGCAGCCTGGAAAAAAGGGTCAGCCGGATGAACGAGATCATCCTTAAAAACAGATTTTCCGAAATCGGAATCACATACAGCTCGGACAGAAGATCATACAGGGCGTCCGCGCCGGTATCGCCGCTTCCTTTGGCAATCAGGCCGCGCTGGACCAGGCGGCGTACACATTCCTCGGCGCTTCGGGCTGACATAAATCCGGTTTCCTGAACCTTCTTCTCGTACAGTAGGTAAATTTCGTCCTCGGTTAAGATCCGCCAGTTCAATACCGTCCACAGCATCATTTCCTGCATGTCCAAAATAAACTCACGGCCGCCAATGGTTACCAGCGGACAACGCATACTGCCAATGGAGCCTTTCACATGGAACTTGCCGACAGCAGTATAAAGATTCGTGTTCATCATAATTCAATGCCCCTTTACGCTTTTTCTTTTTATTTACGCTTTATCGGGGCTGTTTTTCAACATGGTCAGCAAAAGCTTGAATAAATACCGGATTCTGCTTGAGCCTGGTGGTTGCCCGTGATATCCATGCGCCTACGAGATTGGGCTTTACTCCGTACATCTGGGCGATTTCTTTTCCGGAAAAACCTTTGACTTTCCATTCAATCGCCTCAATTCCAAGACGCACCGTACCAGTGTACTGTGTTTTCAAAGTATGGAGCAGCTGCAGGGTATCTGCTTCAGAAATCCAATCCTCTGTATGGTCCTCTGCCAGCAGCTGATCCATTCCGAGCTGCCCGTCCTCCTCATCACTGACAGGTGGGAGAGTACACTGGCGCTTTTGTTTATTGCACATAAGCCGGCAATAGGTGCGTAGGCCGTTGGATACGACTTTATAGGCGTAAGTTTCAAATTTCACGCCTTTTTCCTTCTGAAAAGTGGCGGCCGCTTTGCACAGCCAAATACACCCCTCCTGATAGAGGTCGTCATAACCAAAGCCAAAGATGGTTTCATTTACAACGATGTGTTCCCGGATTGCGCGGTGGACCAGCGCCATCCGCTCACCTGACAGGCAGGATTCCACAAGCTGCCGTTGTTCTTCATTAAGAGGAATCATATTCTTTTTCATCGGTCATCGTTCTCCTTGGGTTTAGCCATATCATTTTTAGTTCCATCCCTTCACGCCGCCATATCCAGATTTTCATAGACCTGGTTACAGGCGGCGATAAGCTGGTCGCACATGTACTCGCTGAATTTAGCGATGTGTGCCTGATCTTCATTCAGAGCAAATTTGCCCTGCATCCATCGGTAAGCCTGCCATTTTGTCATGAGGCCGCTTTTCCACATCTGGTCAAAGGTCTTATGGGCTTCGATTCTTTTATGGCGCAGGTCGCCGTTTGCCAGTGTACCCATCGGCAGCTTCGTCCTTTGATGCGCGCCTACATAGGCGTCGCATTTGGGATACCGGTCGCAGATGTACAAATATCCTCCCGGCTTGGCGCGTTCTCCGTATACAACGCTGGATGGACGGAGCGTAGCTCTTGCCCCACAGTAGGGGCAGCGAATTGTGGTTTTCTTCATAAAAACACCTCCAATACTGTTGGTTTACGAACTTTATACGTATAAACGGTTTAAATGGGTTTACTCGATTTAAAAAACATCTGCCGCAGGCCGCACTGCTTATCAGAATCTGTGTCCCAGATCAGCCGCATGGCATATAGGCTGTAAAAGGCTTCCCGGGTCAATATTCCGGAACATTCATCCTTTATGATTTCTTCTCCGGTAATCTCCCGCAGGAGACGGGCCGGATAGAGCACTGGTTTCCCCTCGGAATCTGCTGTCAGCAAATAGCCGGCGCAGGCCGGGAGGGAATGGGGGCAGCTGCGGCATTCGATATAAACCGCATTTCTCCAGTTCCCGCCGGCGCACTGGAGAAAGCGGCACAGCTTGGTTACTTCTTGTTTGGTAAGCACGGAACACCTCCAAGTTGTTCATCATGTGTTACGCACTTTGGAAAGACCATCTGGAAGCATCCTCATTATACTTTTTTCCACGAAAGATCCCCCTGGGCGCGTTTTGCGGTTATGAAAGAAAAATCGGAGCACCGCAAAAATGCGATGCTCCGATGTCATCCGATTAGTTCTTTTCCTTACGACGCCGCTTCAGATTCATGGTGATGAGAAGCGCGGCAGCCCCCAGGGAGGCACCGGCAACGCAAAGCCAAAGCACGATATTAGAAGTGTCTCCGGTCTTAGGCGCATCCGGCGTTTCTGTGTCCTCCGGCTGGTTGACAAAGCCGGTGCCGGCGGCGTTTTCTACTTCTACAGTCATTCCATCTTCACGGATTTCAAAGAAATAGTATTTGTCATCTTTGATGTAGCCGTCCGGAGCAGTTTCCTCATAGAGGAAATAGCCTCCGTAAGGAAGCGCTTCCAGGCGGTAAACGCCCTGCTCGACTTCCTCCATTGTACCGTACAAAGTGTCGATGTCGGGATCAAAGGTTCCGTTCCCATTAACATCCTGATAAATCTGGAATACAGCGCCGGACAGTTTGTTTTCCGGGTAGTTCTTGTCTACCTTGGTGGTTTCTACTGTGCCGGTGACAGGTTTGTTCTCGATGTTGCCAAGCTCGATCACCTGTCCATCTTCATCAATCTGGACCTCAAAAATCTCATCGGAAAGGACATAGCCCTCCACGGTAGAAATCTCTTTGATCTGCCAGATGCCGTATGGCACCTCGGTAAAGCTAAAGCTGCCATCCTCCGAAGATTCTGCAGTCAGGATTGCATTTTCCTCTGTGAACTCCGTGCAGTCTGCCTTAAACAGCCCAAAGACCGCGCCGGGGAGCGGCTCGCCGTTTTCGTCCACCTTGATACCGCTGATGCTGCCACGGATAATCTCGTTGAGGATTGCATCGCCATTGTTTACAACAATCTCCACAACTGCGGTATCCTCGCCGCCATACTCAAAGACCACCGGATAGGTTTCTTCAGAAATCAGGTAATGCTCGTTGGTGGAGTATTCCTTCACATAGTAGGAGCCAATGGGCAGGTCTGCCGAGAAGGTCAGGGTGCCGTCTGCCTGGACGCCAGCGATCTCAATCAGACCGTCCTTCGGAATGATGGTGCCATCTGCAGCGGTCAGGTCTTCGGCAGCATAGAGGGCGAAGTAAACATTGAGGATCTCATCGCCGGTGCCGATCTCAAACAGCTCATCCTTTTCCAAATCTTTATAAAGCATCACCTGAACTTTTTGACGTTCATTATAGATGGAGACAGAGGTGCTGGTCACCGCCACTTCCTGTCCGGCGTACTCAAGCTCCACAGAAATGGGCTCCTCATTCAGCACCATGCCATAAGGCGCTTTGGTTTCCACGATTTCATATTTGCCCAGGTACAGCTCCGTGCTGGTGGCAGTGCCATCCGCCGAAGTGGTCAGGGTATCTACAACCTCGCCTGCGCTGTAACGCAGGGTGCCATCCGGCGTAACAATGTCTTCCGCAGCCCGGATCTCAAATTCGGCTCCTTCCAGGCCGGATTCTGCGTAGATCGGCTTATACCGGTCCTGCAGCTTTCCTTCCTGAATCTCCACGGAAGAGAACACCTCGCCGGTTTTCTCAATGGTGATGGTTCCTTTCTGCGGGGCGTTTTCTTTCTCCGCAATGACCAGGATAATGCCATCTTCGCTGACTGCATTCTCCGGTGTCACGTCAAAGAACACGGGATCGGAATTCAGGACATATCCATAGGGCGCTTCGACCTCAACAATGGAATAGCCTTCCCCAAAAGGAAGTACCTCCGGCGTGATGAGCCAGCCTTCCTCATTGGTCACAAACTGGGTATGCTCCTGTACCTCCGGATAGGTGGTGGTCATGGTGACCAGGTTGCCATCGGGATCATAAATTTCAAAGGTGGCTCCGGCGTAGGGGATGGTTTCTCCCGTTTCTGCATCTACTTTGACAATCTTCAGATAGGCTTCAAACTCGGCGTTGTTGATGAGGTACTTATAGGTCTTTCCATGTTCGTTGATCGTGACCGTAAAGGCCGGCATATACTCGGTGCCATCCCATCCCTTGGTCTGTTCCACAACATATTCCCCATAGGGGAGCTTTTTGCTTTGTGCGAAGCCATCGGCATCACAGGTCAGGATATCCCGCTCATCCGGATCGGCGGCATCGTAGCTGCCTGCGGACTTCAGGTAAATCTGGAATTCGGCCCCTTCCTCCGGCGTCTCGATCTGAGTGCTGCCATCGTCCGTATGCTTGATGATAGCAATATCGCCCTTGATTACATCTTCACCTACGCCTACTGGGATGGTGTTATGCTCAATGGTAAAGTTCCCGGCATCAGCACCCACCTCATGAACGGTTTCATCCAGCAGGTAGCCAGGGCTTGGCTCAATTTCACGAATTGTCCAGTCGGGGCCGCAAATGTACTCTGCTGTCGTAAAGGAGCCATTTTCATCGGTGGTATAGGTGTCAATGAGTTCTTCACCATCATAGAGACCATAAACCGCGCCGGCTAAAGTTGCATCGCCCTGGGCCTCACCCTTTTCACTGTCGCTCTTGGTAAGCTCAACCGTGAATTTCTTCAGGATATTGGAGAATTCCACAGTAGCCACCTGACCGGCCTGTACGGTAACGGTCTTAGAATCCTGCGGTACATAGCGGTCCTCGGACAGCTCGGTGATGGTATATTCTCCGGGTTTTAAGTTGTCAATCTGGATTTCCCCGTTCGGGCCGGTTTGAACAACCTGGTCTACGCCATTCCCTGTGATCTGGAAAGAGAGACCCTCCACGATGCCATCCTCGGAAGTCTTGATAATCTTGGCGGAGCCATAGCTTACTTTCAGGTTGACAAAACCCTGTATAGGGTCGCTGACTGTCTGCGCGTAAGTAACTACATCCTGGACTCCGCTTCCAACGTTGCCATCAGTCCAAGTGATAACTCCCTTGCGTTCAGCTTCTTTATAGGCGGTAATGGTCATAGTTTCGCTGGGCGCTTCGGCCGATGTAACGATAAGCTGGTTTCCATCTACGGAGAAGTTGACGCCGCTTTCACTGGCAGAAAAGGTAAAATTACCCAACACATTGTTTTCGTCTGTAAGGACAGCTTTATATTGGCTGCCGTCCCATTCAAATTCAAAGGTCTGTGCGCTGCCTGAAGCTCTGCTCATAAAGCTGGGGAGTGTGGAATGATTTTTCACACTGGCTTCTATGCTGTTATAGTAACTCATGATTTTGCTGTACAGCGGATGGGCAGTGCTGATCTGGTCGAGGATAGCATTGCATCCAGTGGGGCTCACGTGATTAAACTCCGCGTCGCGTTCGCCTACTACGGTCTCCCAGACGAGCAGCTGGGTAGCAATCAGATGAGAGAGATTTTCGCTCCCTTCATTCTGGCTTCTCCAGCTTGTGGAAATGGTTCCCGTATAGCCATACTGGAAAATCCTGCCGATGTGCGTTTTGATCTGATCGGGAGAGATCGTGCTGTTCAGCCCAGCCGGGTAGTTATCCCAAAAGTTTTCATCCCACTGGGTCAATATATCGCCAGTATTTTGAGGAATTCCTGGTTCGATACAGTAGCAGGCAGTTCCGGTATAAGAATGCATGGCACGGATAGTTGTAACATCTGACTGGCCGGTGGACCAGCCGTTCATAAAGTTTAGAGCAGGGTGTCCCCATTCACCATTGTAATTTGCATCTCCGTCACGCGGGAAAGAAATCAGATAGATTTCGGCCTGTTCGCCGGCGGCATAGGCTTTCGTAGCACCGAGGCCGATAAAGCTGGAAAGGCATAACAGCATTGCCATCAATGCAGTAAAGCCTCTCTTAAAAATGCTTGTATGTGTCATAAAATCCTCCTTGTGATAATGAAAAAGGATACGCAGTTTATGGCGTATCCTTAAATTTGAATATTTGATTGTTTAAATTATGCGTATCCGATGTACAGATCGTAACTCCCGTCCCCACGTGGTTCCGACCATATCCATACCTTGCTGATGTCACCGCCCTCCTTGTAGCGGGTAAGCCGGTCTGTAATATCCCGTTCCAGATACAGGCAGTGGGAACCGGCTACAATGGGAGTGTCCCAGCACCAGATAGCACTGCCGTCCAGTTCAAGCCCAATGCTTTCCGCATAGCTCTGGGCAAAGGATACCCAATATTCCACATTGAATTCCGGTTGTGGAGTGGGTTCCGGCTGGGCTGTTTCTTCCTGCTTTGTCTCCGGATCTGCCTTTACCGGCGGTTCCTGGATGTCTGGAATGGGCAGGGATTCAGCCGGCTGCTCCGCCTCCGTGTCTTTTGTACTCGGAGCAGAGGGAGGGGCCGGTGTGCTTTCTGCCTGCGAATCCGCAGGAATGGTAGGGGCGGAGACCTGTGGTTCCGGCCTGACCGGCTCCGTTGTCTCCTGTACGGGAACTGAATCGGGTTCATCTTCCGTAGTGGAAGTAGCATCTTCCTGTTCAGATGGGGATGATGCAGCTTCTTCAGTTGTGTTCCGGCTGTCATCCCCATTTGTTACATCTACGGTTTCCCGGGAGCTTCCGGATTCCTCAGCAGGCTGTTGTTCATTGCCGCATCCGGCAGCAGACAGCAGCAGGCAAGCAAAGAGAAACAATGCCAATATTTTTTTGAACATGGATGAATCCTCCTGTCATAGATTTATCATGGTATGTTCTCTTTACGACTGGCCGCCCCCGAATTTCAACAGCGGACGGAATTACAGATTCTGTTTGATGATACGGGTGATGATTCCCACCGCAACGCCGCGTTCTTCATCAATGTGGGTGACGGCAAAGCTGACATCATCCTTTTTCCCCGGCATGCGCCGGTCATAGCAGGAGTGTGCCACGGCGTTGACCCCATTAGTAAGGCGGACATAAACCACTCCTTTGTGTACATCCGTGACCTTTCCCGCATATTTGCTCTGGATGCGGCATTTTTGGAGATTGTCCCGGTTGGTGTTTTCCGAAACGCTCTTAATGTCTGCCTTGATGGATAAGTCTTCAATGTTATCCCGTTTGACGGAAAGGATACGGACAAGCACCTGGTCGCCGACAGAAAAGCGGTCGTGAGCATCGCCGATCCAATCCCAGGATAAATCTCTTGCCATGATGGAGCATTCTACACCAAAGGCTTCAATTCGGACGGCCTTTTCAGCCACCGCTATCACACGGGCCTGTACGATACGTCCGTCATAAATACGGTAAGTACCGGATGCGTCCGTATCCATATAGAAGGTCTGGCGCTTTTTCAGCATGGCCTCTTTCCGGCTGGCGACAATACTGCGGGTTTTTGAGTCGATGCCTTTTACCACGAAGTCGATTTCCGCCCCCAGCATATTGCTGAGCAGCTTGTGATGACGCACGACCTGTTCCCGGTATTCGTCCCCGGATGCTTGATTGGGAAAGTGCATGACCATTTCTTTTAAGGGAATTACCACACGAAACCCTTTATACTCCACGATGGCGATGGTTTTGCCGTTGTCCAACTGTTCAATACCGCCGAGCATTCCCGTTAGAATGCGGCGGGTGCGGTAAGCATTATGGATTTCGTGCCATGCTGTGTCTGCGGCGCTTTCTTCTGTCTCCACATCACCGCCGGCCTCCAGTGTCAGAATCGGTGCGGGCCTTTCTGGGTGGCGTCTCCTGACAGCAGGTTTAGGCAGATCCTCCGCGCTGGCCTCTGGGATGACTTCCGGCGGCGCCGTTTCATCAATTTCGCCTCCTGCAGCTTCCGGCGGCGCTGCTGGCTCTGCTTTTTCTGCTTTTTTTCTGGTGCTGCGTTTCGCCTTTGGCTTTGGAGCATCTTCTTCGGCATCGGAAGAAGACGGTTCGGGAGATATGTCTTCCACTGGGGATAAAATTTCTTCTGATACATCCGTGGGCACCTCCGAATCTGCGGCTGCCTCTGGCTGATCCGGCACAAGGCTCTGGACCGTTTCAGATTCTTCCATTTTCTTTTGGGGCATAAAATATAAACCTCCTTTTATTGATTTGACATAATGGATTCTTTGTCTGTAAGGACAATGCTGGGCTTGGCGGCCGGCTTTTTCCTGGCCGCCTGTTTCTTAACTGGTGTTGATGGCGGTTCCTCCTTTCTTGGATGTTTCACCCATTCGGGAATATGCTCGGACGCTTTACAGGCTAATAGTTTTCCTGCTTCAGGATGGCAGGTGTAATCGTATTTTTCTACCTGGAGCACCTTGCGGCCCCGAATGATAATTAACGCTTTGTTGATCGGCAGGCGCAGCACCTCATCCATGGTCAAAAGCTTTCGTTTTCCCACGCCGCTGGTTTCCCGGTATTCAGGTGTATAATTGCTGATCCGCCAAGTACCTAATTGCTTTGCCTTGCTGGTTACGGCGATGGAAACCTCGCCGGCCCGGTCGCTGATATACTTTGCTGTCAGCTCATCCACACAGCCTAAGAAAAGCTGGATGTCTGAGTTCCCGAGAATTTCCTGCCATTGGTTATAAGGATAGCGGTTCTGCAGCCCGGCTAAGTTCTGGAACACACAGCTCATGCTGATGTTTCTTGACCGGATAACAGAAATTTTGCGGGAGAGATCCGGAATCACGCCGCAGGCGGTAAGTTCTTCCCCCAATACATGTACCGGTACGTCCAGCTTCCCACCGGGGCAGTGCTGGTCTGCATACCGGACCAACTTTATAAAAACAAACGACAAAAACAGCGAGGATAAAAAGTCAAAAGTGCTGTCCTGGTCGCTTGTTATACAAAAATACGCGCAGGGCTTCTTGCCGGGCAGCTCCAGGTCAATTTCATCATAAGCGGTGATACTTCGGATTTTACCGTTCTGGAAGACCTGGAGCCGTGAGCCGAGGCCGATAATCACGCCGCTTCGCACCGTTTCCGAGGCCTGCTTGAAAATCGCAAATGGCGCTTTGGCCGGGTGGGTGGAAGGGAGCATTTCAAAAAGGCTGTTCAGCTCTTTTTCCGAAGAGAGTGTAAGCAAGGTATACACCTGCCCGATATTTTTCCGTTCCGGGGGATAGCCCTGCTCTACATACAGAACAAGTGCTTTTAACAAATTCATCTCCGCACTGTCCCAGAAGTGGTCGCCCCGTTCCGAACCGGTATTTTTAATAATGACATCACAAAAAAGCTGTGCCATCAGTTCATCGCCCCCGATTTCGGTCAGGCAGTTCCATGAGTCGGAGCTTTCCGGCGTTACCAGATTGAAAACCTTGACCTCATACCCCTGGCTTCGCAGATACTCACTGGTTTTTTCATACAGTTCGGATTTTGGATCTGTAATGACCAGCGATTCCCCCTTGGCCACGCTCTGCAAAATCCGGTTGATGCAGTAAGCCCTGGTTTTCATACTCCCGCTGGCGCCGAATACGGCGATATTGGCATTGAGCCGTGTCTCCAATGGCACGCATACTGTTTTTCCGTCAAGCTTCCCGAGAATAGTTCCCGTGTGCTTGCGTACATCGGAAACGAGATCCAGCACTTCCGGAATCTCTTTCTCCGGCATGAAGCCCGCAGTGCCATAGGTGCCTTTGCTGGAATAAACCAGATTTCGGTCACGGTCATATTCTCCGTTGTCAGAGAAGCCCATCCGCATGACCATAACAAGGAGCAATGCCAGCACGCCAATGCAGATCAGCGTGCCGAAAATGCCATAAGGGAAGGAAAACACAGCCTGAAAGCACGCGGCAATATCAAAAGAGGGCATAGATGGGGAGGTGCCGTTACCGGGGAAATTCCCCGCATTCTTCCATTCTGTATAGTTGCGCATAAACTGTGCCAGATACCCTCCGCCATACAGCAAGGCAAAGAGCATGGGCGGCAGGGCGATGATAATATTCCGTAGTTTTCGTTTGCTTAAATGAAAAACCTCCTTTCCCACTTTTCAAAATCTATGGTCTGAAATTTTACAATGTTGCCGCAGTACCGGCGCAGTGGCTCCGCCTGATAATCAAAGCAGATGATAATGCCAGTTTTGTTCTGGAGCTGAAGCGCTGTATGGAACCGCTTGATCCTCGGCAGGTCACAGAAATAACAGAGGAGGACGGGGGCGCCGTCCTCCATTGCGTCGTTTTCTATTGTCAGCCCGGGCTGTGCCGGTTCCAGATCCCCAACAAGGATTTCGTCGAGAGCATGGGAAAGCTCTGAATGACAAAGCAGCTTCAGGACAGCTTCGCCTTTCCGGTCGTTGGACAGAAAAAGAAAGCTTTCGTAATTCCCATCCAGGATGAAGTATTGCTGGCCGCCTTTGTTGATCAGCAGGTCATAAGCAAGTTCCATGGTATTCCCAAAGAGCAGCCCTTTGACTGAATCAGGAGAATACTGCTCCGGGAGCCGCTCCCGGCACAAAACGGTTTTCAGCAGGGCTTTTGTCCGCATTTCCGACTTGTATTCCCATTTCATCAAGGCATCGCCCAAATTGTAGACGGCAAAGATGTCATTTTCCGTCAGTAGGACGCCTACGGAACGGGCGCCTCTGATTTTGGCGAAAACCGTTCCCAGCTCCTTAATTTCACGGGAATTGAAAAAAGACGGGCTGCGGATATGGATGCTTTCATCACAGATGGGAGCAAATACCGCGGGATGTTCATCACGAAAGACGCTTACCCCGGCGTTCATCATGGTAATGGTTGTTTCCGCAATCCGGTGCAGACGCAAGCGCCTGGTAATTTCACTTCGTACATGGTTTGTATCAACTGCTCCTGTCAGGTAGAAGGAAAAGCGTTCCGGATTTCTTTCACATAGCAGCAGTTTGGCACAGCCGGTCAGCCGGTATCCCCGCAGGCTGTCGCGGTAATAGGTTGTGAGCAGCTTTTTTTGCTTCAGGGCAGTAATGACAGCAGCTTTATAACTATCGCCGCCTGACAGACGGGAGAGCTGGTTGGCGGGCAATTCGCCGGATATGGCAGTCAGTTCAAGCAGCTTATAGCCCATTGTCTGTTTGCCGGGGAGTAAGTTGTCACGGCTCAATAAAGTCACCTCCTTTGCGTCGAAATAATACCGAGGTTGCAAGTAACCCCGGTAAAACCGCTGCCAGACAGCAGCCTGGGAATCCTGATAACAGCGGTGTTTTTATGGTTTTTGTCATATCGGAAAACAGCGAGGGTAAAATCCTCAAAAATCCGATATGGATTTCAGGCTCTTTTCCCGTTCTTTCAACCATTCTGAGAAGCGGTTTTTATCCATTACGGTAATGCGGGTGCAGTCGTTTTCCCCGATTTCCGTCGTGTTGTACGCATCGCATAAGAGCCCGGTATCATCCTCCATCACAAAGGTGGAAATGACATCTAAAAGCTGCTTTAACTCCAGATTGTCATAGTCCCGCACCCGGCGCAGAGGAAGTTCCTCGCTGTAAATGTGCGAGAAGCAGACAACGCAGTGCCTGAATTTGGGGAGCGTGTGAAAATCCGCAAATTGGCTCAGGGTAAAATAAATGGGGTCGATCAGAAATTCTGTGCTCTGGCGCTGCTTCCTTTTGGGGAGCAGACAGGGAAGAGTAATTTCCAAAAGGCCGTTTTTACAGTCGATGCCGATGCCCTGGACAATCCCGGCAGCCGTAAGGTATTCCGCTTTCTTCAGCCCGGTGCTGATGTAAATTAAATGCCGCATCCTGCAAGTGATGAGTTCACTGCGGAGTGCGGCGTCCGTGGAAAGCATTTCATAGTTTTCCGGATATCGTTCAATGTCTGTGTTATCCATAGCGCAAAGCGTATTTGACAGCTTCTTAATATCGCTCTGAATACGCGAAATCCGTTGGGAGAGTACTGTTCTGTTCAATAAATTCCTCCTATTCCTTTCTGTAATACTGCACATCGCCTGTATCTGAATCCACTGTGCAGAAAATGACGTTCGGAATGTTGACATGAGGGATTTGCCCTGTGTCTTCAACAATCAGAATCCTTTTCCCGCTGCTATCATCAGACGCAAAAGAAAGCGCATGTTCGATCAGCGCTTCCTTTTCCGGCGAGAGGCAAATGACCTCACAGGTTTCGCCTTCGGCAAAGAAAATCAGCTTGACAGGGAACTCGTCGCTGCTGTGGTATTCCGTCTGGCCGCCAAAATCTGCCAATACCCAAAGGGCAGACAGCATTTCGGGATCGGACCGCATATCCGGATTGTCAAAATAGGTATCGGTATCCGTGTTATAAAAAATCCGCCCCTGCCTGGTAAGGTGGGTCAGAAGATTTTCCACTTGCCGTTCCTTTCCGGGATACAGCTTCAAAATCTGGCCGGACTTCATACAGTGGTAGGTTGTAATATCCCTGAGCAGCGCAGATGCTTCTTTTCCGTAGATCTGTTCTCTGGTTTTCATGATTCTTGTACTCCTTTTATACGCAGTCTCTACGCATAAACCCCGTATAAAGAGGGCTTATGCGTATTCAGACCGTATTAAATCGGTATTGCCGTCTTTTGCATAAGCAGATCCTGCAATTCACGGCGGTCGGTGGTGATCAGGCTTTTTTCCAATGGACTGCACTTGAATTCCACCGAAATGTTATTATTGTTGGTGCTGATTAAGCCGTTGCCGCGTTCAAAATGGGTAATCTCCATCAGTTCAGCCTCGGACAGCCGGAGAATGGACTGTACCCGCTGGGCTTCCTCATCCTCCAGATTCAGTACGATTTTCGTCTTACAGTTGTTGATAATGCCTTTTCCGTACTTTCCATCGTCTAAGGCGAAGAAGTCGTTCAGGTCCTGCGTTGCACAGACAGCGGAGCCGCCATACCCGCGAATGATCTTAAAAATCTCAAGGACAAATTCCGCGGCGAGCCGGTTGCCGGAGCCGCCGATGAGCTGCCAGCATTCGTCGATGAAGATTGCTTTTTCCTCGGTACGGTTTTCTTTGGCTTTATCCCAGACATAATCAAGCGCAACAAACATCCCCACAGAAAGCAGGTCGCCGCTGAGCTCTGAGATGTCCAGTACCGTGTACCGGTTATCCAGGTTGACGTTGGTTTGCTGAGAGAAAGTGCTGGCGGAGCCATGCACCAGGCGGTTCAGGATGTTTGCCATCCGTTTGGTCTGGTTGTCTTTTATCAGGACTTCGTATAAATCTCCAAGCACAGGCATCTCCCGGTACTGCCCGGGATTGTTGGGATCTTCGAGAGATTCGTTGTCGTGGGTGATACCTTTCAGCGCATAGGTTTTAATCAGCGCTTCATCCAAAAGCTGCTTTTCCTCATGAGACATATCCGGGATGAGCAGGCTGAAGAAAATATGCAGCCGCTGGATTTTTGCGGCCAGCTCCGATTTCTCCAGAGAAGCGCCATCCAGCATCTCGTCCACGGTTTTATCGGTTTTCCGTATCGCCATGACATTGATACAGTTTTTGGATGCCGGGGAGATCTGGATGAACTCCCCGCCGATATTCTTACAGGCACGGTACATTTCATGGCCCTTCAAAGGGGCCACGATGAATACCTGAATCCCTTTTCGCCGCATACGAAGAGCCATAAGCTGCAGCAGGAAGGTTTTGCCGGCTCCCGATGTGCCGAGAATGGAAATATTGGCATTCTTATAAACCAGGGAATTGAAGATATCCACAATGGCAAGGGAGTTGTTAAATTTGTTGACTCCCAGCAAAATGCCGTTATCATCGCACATCTCAAAGCTGACAAAGGGATAACAGCTTGCAACGCCCGTTGTAAGCGCATTCCGCTTGGAGCGGGCATACAGGTGCTTTTCCAGAGATACCAGAGGCAGCGCTGATAAAAATGCCTGTTCTTCGCGGAAGGCACAGCTGCATACCCCCATATCGTGGGAGAGCAGCAACTTTCGCATTTCTCTTTCCCGCCATTCCAAATCCTCTATGTTGGAAGCGGTAATGGTAATCAGCAGATTGATATAGTAAAAGTCTTCATTATTAGAAAGACCATTCTTCAAAAAGTAGCCGCTGCGGATAGCCCCGTCCAGATCATCGAAGTCGGTGTTGGTATCACTGGCTTCCTTAATCTTGGAACGATTTATACGGAGCTGCTGTCCAAGCTTCTGAACCATGCGCTCCTTTGGCTGTTTGCTGAGGAACAGGTCAATGTCAATCCCATCCCCGGCATTGACAAGCAAGCTCAGCCATCCGGCAACCACTTGTGATTTGTACCCCTGCGACGGGACCATAAGATAGGAGTGATACAGCCCGTCCACGCAGATGTATTTGCCGTGGGTATAGTCAATGGTCTGTGGCGCAAAAAATTCCGTGCAGGGAATGTTATCCGTGCTCTTGCCGGCGGCGAGATATTCCGAAACAATGTTCTGGACCCGTACCGGCAGCGGCTCCCGCGAACTTTTCTGGCGGCAGAGAATGCTGTAAAGCGCCTCCACGGTAAATTCATCCTCATTATCCGGCGTCAGCACTTCGTTCCCGCATTGCTTTAAGTAATTTACAGCAGTGCGGGCCGCTGTTTGCAGGGAGGCGATTGCTTCGCTTTCCTCGTTGCCGCGCCGTCCGCCAAAGGCCTCGTGCTCAAAAATGATGAAAAACCGGCGCGTGGTTGCTTCTCTGGAGCCGAGACGGTCAATGAGCTTCAAATAATCCTCCTGAAGCATCCGGCAATGAGGATCGGTTTCCCGTTCCATCTCCTGATGTACGATTTCAACATGCCGGTTGATATCGGCCCGCTTGGTGAGAACCTTAAACTGCATTTTGACCGGGCTGATTTTCAAATAGCTGATGAAGGAATAAATAATGCTCCGCTGTTCTCTCGGACTGCGGAGCAAAAAGTTGATAGGGACCACTTCGATGATTTTCACATACCGGTGGTCCTTGGTATAAATGATGCCGTTTTCGATTTTATCTACCGGCAGGTATTCCGCTACCGGATTTAAAAATCTGGACTCCGGAGCGGATTTTTTAGGACGCTGCTTTTTGGTTTTCTTTACCTTTGCCGCCTTCTGTGGCTTAGGCGTTTTCTTTTTCTTAGCCGCTTTTCTGGAACGGATAACATCCAGGATTTCCGCCGCCATCGACTTTTCCTTATCTTCCCTTGGCGGATCTTCTTTCAGATGCTTTTTCTTGTGTTTCCGCTTTGCCGATTGCTTTTTCGGTTGCTTTTTCCGCTTTTGAGCCTTTTCCGGAACTTTTCCGATGACGCGGCGGCGTTTTAGAAATTTAAAAAAACCAAAGATAAAGGAGGACAGGCTCTCACCGGATATTCCGATGAGAGCGAGCAGCCCCACAGGAAGCGCCGTCAGGCATAAAATGATAATCTTTACCGTCAAGGACAGATCGAACATAAAAACCGGTGCTCCCACAGCCGCTGCGAGAATACCGGCTTCAATGACATTCCTGAATTTGAACATGCCGCCAAACAGCGTGCCGCCTTCGATAAAATTCGGCGGGATATAATAGGAGTCATGTTCGTTTTGCTGGTTGCTCATCAGACCCTCCTTCCCAGTGCAATGAACTGTCGGGCGTTATGTCCGTATTCATATGGTTGATTTGAAACAGGCACATCAGCACAATGCCAAATGCGCCTCCTAATATAAACGCAATAAAACATAACATAGCAAAATATCCTCTAATCAATTAACCTATAATCCAGAATGGCCCTCCCGCACCTGCGCCTTTGGACGCTTCATTTAATATGATGGAGAGATCCCATTCCTGCTCGCTCCGTGAATAACTGGCCGGGTCAGCGACAAGGATTTTGCCGTTTTGAACCCCGCGCAGGACAATGAAATGACCGGAGCTTGTAAAGTGACCTTTTGACATAATGGCAACCACCAGCTTCCCGCTGCTTAGTGCGTCAACGATTCTCTGCCCTTCGGAGGCACTGCAGCCTTCAACCGGTAAGCCCCAGGCCTCGGCCGCCCCCGGTATCAGGGAATGGTAAGAGCCGGAGCCGCTGCACCAATATCCGTTTTCGTAAGCCCACTGAGCCATTTCAACGGGATCGACAATATCGTTGGTAAGAGAGGATACGACAATGGACATAGCAGTTGGGCCGCATCCATAACCGCCGATATTATCCGTGCCGTATGGTTTATTGGCATACCGTTCATCCAGCTGGTTAAAATATACCACCTCTGTTTGGCCGCCGGTAAAGCGGATGTCTCCAAGCGTATGGAGAACCTCATATCCGTCTGGCAGACGCTGGAACATACTGTCTCCAAGGAACGTGCTTAAATTCTGCGCGTAATTATCAGCCAGAGTTTTCTGCTCCTCAGACAGAGAAAATACCTCGTCGGCAAAATAGCTCTCCCCATTGTATGTTACTGTGTAAACAGCCCATGTTTCGGTAACGGTGGTTTCCGTAACCGTTTCTTCTCCGGTTTCCGCATTTACCGTAACTGTCTGTGTTGTACTGGTCCGTTCCTCGATTTTCCGGGAATAAGAGTACAGTTTATCCGTGTGCTGCCGGAGAAGGTCTTCCATATCGGAAATGGATATGGATTCAAAGTCCTCGTTTTTGGACGCGCAATACTGAGATACAAAAGCATTGGCGTTATAGTTCGGAGAGTTCTCGTAAGGATTGATAATCTCCATCTGGTCAGCGCCGGAAGATGCAAAATCTGCATCAATATCGGCCAGTGTGTCTGCCATGGACTCTGAAAGGACAATGCTGATCGAGGTGGATATATCGGTCAGATTCTCAGTAATGGCTGCACTGTCATTCAAAATAGGAACCTCCGGATTATCCGGGGAAAAGGCATTCACCAGCCCGCCGAAAATAAGAGCCGGCAGCATGCAGATGAACAAAATCGGGAGCATCAGCAAGGAAACGATGACAATGACAATTTTCCCGATGGTTTTCCGGCTGCCCCAGATAAATCCGGCGGCAATTCCATACGGGCCGCCGGCGGCTCCTTTTGCGGCTCCGGCAATGGCTTTGCCTGTCTTTACGGCGCCGCGAACCATTCCAGCAGTCTGTGCGCTTTTTTGTAATGGCTCAGATGCCGGATTTTGATTTTCCGCCATAGACTACACCCGGTCCTTTCTGCGCGGCGGGTCAGGCAGTTTTTTTACAATGGATTCCTTATAGGCAATCGTATTGTCTGGAGCTTTGTATGGAGTACGCTGCACCGTATCGGCAGCATACTGCTTGTACCAGGTTGTACCATCCACCGCAGTTACCGTAGAATAGTCGCCGGATGGAGGCATGTACTGATCGGTGTGATACATACCAACTGCGATTCCTTCCGGATGTTCTGCGGAGGTTTCCGTGGCCATGATCCGGCCGCCGCCGATTTCTACATTTGAATAGGAAGGAATATCTGCCGCACTTTTTTCCAAAGCGGTATAGCCCATATAAGACATGAGCGCATCCTCTGCGCCTTTGCCTGTCATGGAACCGGTGGAAGAAATATTGCCGGTTGCCACTTTTCCAATCACGCTGTTTGCAAAGCCGCCGCCTTTACTGACGGAGGCATCATACATTTTGCCTCCAAGACCGCCGCTGCTGCTGCCGGTCGCTTTCTTTACCGCACTGTTTGTAAAGCTACGGCTTACAACACCTGCAAGTCCTCCGCGCATAACGCTGTGCCGCCTCCAGATGAACCGCCGCCGTTTCCACCATGTCCGCCGCCACCGGCAAAATTTCTGGCTGATGCAATACCCCGTGCGGCAATCAATGCCTCTCCGAGCATAGAGCCTCCGGTGTGGCCCACATTGATACCGAGACTGGACATAAAGCTGTCGATCTTTTGACTGACTTTCAAAAACGCGATGGCGCACAGGAACCAGATAAACACATTTCCCGTGACGGCTTCTTTCCCATGAGCATCCACCTGCGCCTGTACTTCACTTTCTGTCATAGCAAACGCCGGCACACTGAACATACAAACCATGACCAGCATGACGGCGAGCATAAGTAAGATTTTGTTTCTTTTTTTCATAGATCCTCCTTTACAGTGACAACGGATTGGACAGGAAGTTGCCGACCATTGAGGTGAAAAGCCGCAGACACCAGGCATTCATCAGCAAAAGAAAAAGCTGTCCGGCAAACATCCGGCACCAGCTTTTGAAAATATTTGCCGTACTTTGCGATGCACCGGTTGCGAAAGCCACTGGCGCAGTATAGACCAGTACTCCCAATAGGACATAGCGTTCCGCAGCCTCAAACAGCAGCTTGACATAGTTCCATGCTAAAATAAGCACCAGAATCAATGCGATGATCGTAACAGCTCCGCTGGCACATACACTGAGAATCGTAATGATTGCCGAATTAAAGTCGGCGAAATTCAGCGCCGGCAGTTCTGAGTTCAAAATCCAGCTGTACGGAGTTCCGCCAATTTTCAGGACAATATCAACAATCTCATCTGAGAAGTACGCCAGAAGGATAAAAAGTGCGGAGCGGATACTGAGTTTGATCGGGTCTTCCGCTTCTATGCCCGCCGATAATCCGTAGTTTTTAAATAGCTGCCATACCCAGTTCAATAAAATGAGACCGATTGCCAGGGCAACAAAGATATTGTACATGGTCTCGGCAGCTGGAAAGTATCGCAGAAAGGTATCCATATTGCAGCCCAATGCGCCCAAAACAGAGGTGGAGATTAAATCCAACCCATGCATGACCTGCTCAGCAATCCAAGCTACGATACCGTCTAATATACCCATAGCGTCACTTCCTTTCTATGTTGGGCGCCTCTTTGCTTATCCGTTCCAACGCCCGTCCGTGAAGAAGGGAGTAATATACGCCATAATGAATCCAAGACCGTTGAGGATTGCCCATGTGATGATGATTCGCTTGAGCCAGGATCTGGATTCATCTACGGTTCTTCCGCTTTTGGAAAAGTTCATCAGCAAAAGCGCCACGGATGCCGTGACGACAGCGGCAATGGTCGAAATGAGAAGGATCTGATTGTACACATCCTTCATGATTTCATTTGCCTTTTCCCATACGGTGGGGGCCGCGAATGCCTGCGTACTGAAAGCAAAAACCATGCTGAAGCAGAGAAAACCAGTATACAACAGGCGGCCGTAATTGATGTGGCGGCGTTCTTTTTGTGGCTGTTTGGTAATCTTGTTTTTCAAATAAGTACCTCCTTGTGATAAAGAATGAGGCCGCCCGGATCATGGACGGCCTGGTTTACGGGATTCCGGCAACAAAAAAACACCACTCTCAGAATGGTGCTTTGCATTTGGGCGATCCCTGGATAAAGTTTTGAGCATACTCATTTTAGCATAGGTACTTTTACGCCTCAATCGCAAAACCATGCCAATACCGTGCGATTTTGTGCCAATTATCTGCCACTCGAATTTTCAGGAAAAAAACGCTCTAAAATCTGTAAGCTGTCCTTGGAGGAATAGCCCCACAAGATTGAGGATAGGGCGTCAATGGCTTCCCGGCGTTTCCGGTAATAGGTGCGGTAGCTGATATCCCGGATATGCGGTTTCAGCTGCTCAATGATTTCATCCGCACTCCGGTATTGCTGGGGGGAGAGAAAGCTGTAATAGAGCAGCCAGTAATAATCTTCTCCGTGTTTATGCTTTCTTCGGAGCAGCTCCACAGATGTTTCCACCAGCTTCAGCATTTTATGGCTGCGTTCAATGCTTTGTGCGTGCTCCTCAATCCCGGAATCTGCAAAGTCCACGCCGGCGAGGTAGATGGACTCTAAAAATTCCTCTATACTGCTGCCATACTCAATTTGAAACTGCCTGCGCACTTTCTGTACGGATAGCTCCAGGCTCCAAACCACATCCCGGTATTTTTTGAGCAAAGTCCATGTATCATGGTACATTGGATTCTCAGAAATCCCATGATTATCTTTTTTCATTGTCTATCCTCCAATTCTCGCAAGGGCGCAGATACAGTTCAAACTTTGCGGTTTCCGAAGTCTCTCCACAGGAAATAACCAGCAGAAAATGGGAACCGCCCGTATCCTTTTCTGTTTCAATAACCCCCAATACTGCTCTCTGGCAATCGTCTGATAAGGGTAATAACTTACAGTGAGATTTCGGGCATGAAAGGCACGGAAAGCCTTGTGCCGTAAGGATTTGCCCGACTTTTTTCAGGACAGTTTCCATGTTCGATTCTGAAACGCCGGAATCTGTTTGCGAAACACTGTCCAATTCGACTTTGATGTTCAAAGCCAATGCGATTTCATCCTTGTCCAGCATCACATCCGATATCTGGAACATCGTGGAGAGATAGTTTTGCAGATAGATGGCTGTTCCGTGTGTCCCGGGGAAGGAGACGAGAGACAGGTAACCCAGGTCGCTCAGCTTTTTCAAATACCGGCAGACAGTCGCTTTTGACATTCCCCACCGCTGGGAAAGATCGGCATAGCTGATGAGCGGGCTGCCAGTACCATTTCGCATATACACCACGGGACCTGCCTCAGAGCCTTGCACCTGCTCATCGTTATATACCGTGTTCAGCCATAAATCCAAAAGGACATCCATTTCAGACGGCCGGCCGCTGCTGATGATTTCCGCAGCGATGGATATGGGAAGAAAGAAAAATCCGGTATCTTTCTGGCAAGGCGCATTGTATTCCAGCACACGATTATGCCGGTGCCATCCGTTGATTTTGAATTTTACCAGCCTTTTATGCCCCAGGATGGAATAGGTAATAAGGTGGCGCTCCTGCAAGTCTTTCAAGATGGCAAGCGCCTGATGCTGGAAACGGACACGGAACCATTCTGTGAGTTCACTGATCCGGCACAGCCATTCACCAGGATAGATGATATAGCTGATGCCGTCTATCCTGCGGTATGAGGTCCGAAAGTTTGCGTAGCAGGAGAGGACCGTATAATAAAAAAGACCGGAGCCCTTACCTGTGCGAATGCTCCGGTCGGAGATAAGAGACTGTACGAACTCCCGGTAGATCCTGCACCGTGGGTAATCTACAATCTGTTTGAGTTCTAATTGATATTCTGACATGGATACCTCCCAAAATAAAAAAAGCGGCGCAGGTCTCCAAATGAAAACCTGCGCCGGAAAATTTACATCTTAAATCTTTAATTCGTTACCGCTTTGTGATATACTTTTAATAATCTGATCAAAACCTCCCTTCGTGAGAATAAAAATAATCGTGAGATACCTGATTTCGAGGTACATAAAAAGTACACAGAACAGTGAAACACAAAATAATCGCTCTAAAATGTGAGGTTTGTGAGACGAAAATACGCCAAAAAACATAGGTGATACAGCCATAAAAACAGAGTGGGAATAAATAATTAGTGTTTTCTGAATCCTGAAAAGCGTTGGTAATACAGCGTTTTTCAGGATTTT
>OFMU01000061.1_pt1 | contig 85771 bp, 60 predicted proteins | sample 1541861 | NCBI WGS metagenome assembly OFMU01 (sample SAMN04209238, study PRJEB22552) | human gut metagenome | biome: gut; material: feces | host: Homo sapiens | place: USA: Oklahoma
GGGAGACGGCGAGTTAGCCGGCAGGTCGGCATGTCAATCCTGGTCTAACAGAGCCTTTTTTAATGGCATTAGATTTATTTGCACAACATTTTGCTCAAGAGTAAACATCCTGTAAACAGTCGAAAATTGACCATGAGCTGTAGGTCATTTACCGGGAGAAATACCCTACCAAACTGATGAGAATATCTTTAACTCATCGGTGGTTAGAAGCGTAATGTTCAGACAACGTTATTTTGATTCTCGCGCAGATTTTAGGCATCAACTCGCCCAAATCGCCTGAGGCCACCGCAAAGGTGCCTGTTCCCCTTGTGGTGGCTCTCCCCCGGCGCTACAGCAAATGCTCCTCGATAAAAATCGCGATGCCGTCTTTGTCGTTGCTGGCGGTTACAAAATCGGCGGCGAAGCGGGTGGCATCGCTGCCGTTTGCCATGGCCACACCCACGCCGGCGTCGGCCACCATGCAGGTGTCGTTATCGGCATCGCCAAACACGCAGATGTCCTGGAGCCCCATGTCGTTGAGCTCCGCCACGCGCACAAGGCCGCGCGTCTTGGACACGCGCGGATCCATGAACTCGTAGAGCCGCTGCGTGGTTTGCAGAGCCGCCGCCTTAACGGTGTCGTCGGCAAACGTCGACGCCCGCTCAATCACCCGCGGCATTACCTCGGGCGCCATGGTAAACATCACCTTGGGCTGCGGCTCGCGCAAGAACTCGGCAAAATCGACCACCTGATAGGGCACGCCGTCGACGCGCGACAGGTGCTCGACGCACGCATTGCTCTCGGGCACGTAGAACACGCCGTCTCGGGGGCAGACGGGTGTTGCCGGAAGGTCCGCCATGTGTTTGCAGATGCGCGCGATGGTCTCGCCCGGCAGCGGATAGCTCAGCTCGTTGATATCGTGCGCGCGGTCGATGACCTCGGCACCACCGCAGCCCACCATCACGTCTACCAGGCCTTCGATACCCCAGAGCTCGTACATGGCCTCGGTCGCGTGGGCGTCGCGCCCGGTGCACAGGCCAAAGAGCACGCCGCGCTCGCGCAGGGCGCGGATCGCCGCCACAGTGCGCGGGGACACCGTGTGCTGGCTCGTGAGCAGCGTGCCGTCGATATCGCAGAACACGGCTTTGATGTGGCTGAAGGTGGTGTCCATGGGGGCCTTTCTGGGTTGTGCAGCGGTGTGGGGTGTATTCGTGAACGGCGTACATGGTATACCAAGGCGCGGATGCTGCCTGTCAAAGCAAAAACCACCACAAAGGTACCTGGCCCCTTTGTGGTGGTTGCGACGCTTGCGGGCCAAACCATCACAACATTCGACGTTTTTCGGCAAAATCGCGATTTTTACCGAATGTTGTGATGGTTTCTTACTGCTTTACGGCACGTTCCAAGTGATTGCGTCCAAACAGCAGCAACGCCGCAGGGACCGCCGTCACGACCATGCCCGCCCCCACGAGTGTCCGTTGTACGCCAAATGTCGCCGCCAGCCACGGGGCAATCGCCAGCGGCGCCACGCCGGCAAACATATTGCCAAAGCCCATGACCGAGTTCACGCGACCAAGCTGCTCGAGCGGAGCCGTCGTTTGCACAATGGTGTTGTGGAGCGGGTTGACGACACCCCAAGCTATGCCCAGGGCGATCTGGCCGATGAGGGCCACGCCCACGTACGGTGTCCCCACATAGAGCAGACTTCCCAGGCCCACGGACATGAGCGCCACGAGCAGTGTTTTAAGGTTGACCAGGTGCGGCGGCAAGCGGAGCGCGAGCACGGCACCCAGCACCGCGCCCACGCCCGAGGCCGACGAGAGCCAGCCCATCCACTCAACGCCGACATGCAGGACATCGCGATAGAAGAACGACTCGAGCGGGTCGAAGGCTCCATAGCCAAAGTTCGAAAGAAAAATGATGCAGAAAAGTAGCGCGAGGACGCTGTTGGTGAAGACTGTCTTGATACTAGCTGCGAAGGTGGCGCGGGCGGACGTGCTGGGGCTGGAGCTTTGTCCCGCACGTTCCCCTTCCTCTGCCGAATCGGCATCCGCATGCCCGGCGACATGGCTGGTCTGCGGCCTAAAGCCCCAACCGGCGACGAGCGCCTGCACGGTAAAGAGCATCATGAGCACAAACACCGCGCGCGACGACGCAGCAGCCGCGACAAAGCCGCCCAGCGTGGGGCCAACGATGATACTCACGTTTGAAAACATGGCGATGGCGGAGTTGATGTCTTTGAGCTCGACAGGATCGTCGGTGAGGTAAGCCGGATAGGACGTGGCGATGGGCTGGGCGAACCCCATCACGAAGCCCAGGAGCACCGCGCCGAGCAGGACGATGCCGGTCGCGCTGCCAAAAACGAGGATCGCCGCGCCGGTTGCCAGCGTGCCCACGATGCTCAGCAAGAAATGACGGCGCGGGCCCCAGACGTCGAGCGCCGCGCCACCCGCAAAGGATCCCAAGATCACGAATACGTTCATAAAAAGGACGGCCAGCGATGTCGCCACGACCGAGGCATCGTCTGCATAGGTGAGCGTTCCGATGACGCCGATAAAGTAGCTGGTCTGAAAACCGGTGTAGATGAGAAAGCGCATCGCCACCAGGCGCTTGGCCTGCACGGACAGCGATGATTGAGGCTTTGAGAAAAGAGAAGCGAGCATGGAGACTCCTTGTTTCATACGAATGCGGACGGCGGGCATTCGCCACCGTCTGTCAAATCAATCTATCCGCATGAAACATTAAGGACGCATCAAGCCCCTTCTCTCCGTTTTTCGCCCGTCATGAACTACTTGGTAGATTGTAAGGCATGTCCCACACATCTACCAAAGCAAAAACCACCACAAAGGTGCCTGGCCCCTTTGTGGTGGAAGCGACGTTTGCCCAGATAAAACCTGCCAAAATAAACCTGTCCCTTTTTGGCAGGTTTTAGGCCAGATGGTCCTGAATCAGATCGCAGATGGCTCGGGCGTCGTTGATGTTGATGGCTCGGGTCGCAAAGCCGGCGTCGAAGGCCTGACGCGCCAGGGCTTCGTTGCAGGCAAGGGCCAGCGTGTGACCGTCGACCAGGTCGAGCGAGCTCTTGCCGCGCAGACGGTCGACACCGGAGCGCGCGACGACGATGTTGTCGAAGCCCTCGGTCTTGTAGCCCTCGATGATCACCACGTCGACATCGTTGTAGCGCGACAACAGCTCGCGCGCGGGCATCTCGTCCTCCTCGCGCGTGTCGGCGTACTCCGCCCAGCGCGTGGCGCAGATAAGGCCCACGTGCTTGGATCCGGCCTGGTGATGGCGCCACGTATCCTTAGCGGGCACATCGATATCAAAGCCGTGATGCCCATGATGCTTGAGCGAACCCACGCGCAGGCCGCGGCGGGTGAGCTCGGCGATAACCTTCTCGACAAGCGTGGTCTTGCCCGAGTTCTGGTAGCCGATAAACGCGATCGCGGGGACGGCCGGAGCTGGAACTGCGGGCGCGACGGCAGCGGACGCGCTCGCGAGGGCGGCACCGTCAGCAGCCACGGACTCAACAGCAGCGGCCTGACGCTCTGCACGATCCCACACGCCCGAGCGGCCACCTTCCTTGTGCAGCAGGCGAACGTCGACGATCTCCATACCGCGATCGACGGCCTTGCACATGTCATAGATCGTTAGGCACGCGGCACTCGCGCCGGTCAGGGCCTCCATCTCGATACCCGTCTTGCCCGTCACGCCGGCCGTAACCAGCACGTGAAAGCCAACCTGCCCGTCCGCGCGCGCCGGCGCCCAGCCCTCGGGCACGTCCTCGGCCGGCGTCCCCGCCGGAGCGATGGGCGCAATGTCGCACTTGCTCTTGGTAATGAGCAACGGATGGCACATGGGAATGATGTCGCTCGTACGCTTGATGGCCATAATGCCCGCCACACGCGCGCAGGCAAGCACGTCGCCCTTTTTGGCGCGGTCCTGCAGCACCATAGCCTGCGTCTCGGGATGCATGAGGATGGTGCCCTCGGCGATGGCAATGCGATGGGTCTCGGCCTTGTCGGACACGTCGACCATGCGCACCTCGCCCTTGGCGTCCACGTGCGTCAGCTCGTCGCGACGGGCGTCACGGGCGGGCTCGGTGGCAGCGCTGGCAGACGGCTGCGTGCCTGCAACGGCATCGCTGGCCGCGGCTGAAGCTTTATGGGCAGACATCGCGGCCCTGCGAGCGGCCTTGGTGGCATCGGCGTACCTGCTCTTGGCCATATGATCATCCTCCGATTTGGGACATAAATCGTTGCGTGCCCTCAATTATCGCGTGTTCCTGCGGTTTGTGGGCCACGGCATCGCGCCAAATCGAAAGTACCTGCATATCATCACCACGGCGCAGGGCGTCGCGCACCGAATACTCGGCATCGCTGAACAGGCACGGACGCACGTTGCCATCAGCCGTCAGGCGCAAACGGTTGCAATTCGCGCAAAAATGGTTGGACATGGCGCTAATAAAGCCGACCGTTCCCGCCGCACCCGGAAAGTGCCAATAGCGCGCAGGGCCCGCGCCGGCAGGGGCGTCGTTGATATCGAGCGGTTCAAGCTCGCCCAGCCCCGTCGCGGCGGCCCCGGCATTGATACGCGCCCGCAGCTCGTCGCTCGGCACGGTGTCACTCGCGTCCCACAACTCGGGATTGAGCGCGGGCGCGTGAGGGTCCACGGCGCAATGCGAGCTCGTGTGCTCGTCACCGATGGGCATGTATTCGATAAAGCGCAGGTGGATGGGGCGGTCGACGGTCAGCCGTGCGAGGGCCGCCACATCCTGGTTGAGTCGGCGCACCACAACGCAGTTGACCTTAACGGGCTCAAAGCCCCAAGTCAGCGCCGCGTCGATGCCAGCCATGGTCTGCTCGAGCCGACCCAGGCGCGTGATCTTTCCAAAGAGCGTAGGGTCGAGCGTGTCGAGCGAAATGTTGACGCGGTTAAGACCGGCATCTTTGAGCTGCGGCGCCAGCTTGGGCAGCAGGGCGCCGTTGGTGGTGAGCGAGATGTCCTCGATCTGCGGAATCGCGCGGATGTCGCGAATAAGCGGAATAATACGGCGGCTGACCAGCGGCTCGCCGCCCGTCAGGCGCACGCGGCGAATGCCCTCCCCCGCCACCAAGCGCACAAAGCGGGCGATTTCCTCGGCACTGAGTAGCTCGTCGTGTGCACGGGGCGCCACGCCATCGGCCGGCATGCAATAGATGCAGCGGAAATTGCACTTGTCGGTGACGGCAATGCGCAGGTAGTTGATATCGCGGCCAAAACCGTCATGTTGCGTGCGCTCGTCCACGCAATCCTCCCCTCGCGCAGGCCATTATTCTTCAGGGAATATAGTACCGCACACGGGAACCGGGTCGACATGCGTACGACAGGACAGGCCATTCGAGCAAGAAGGGCTTCCCGAGCCCATCCTCAGCATTCAAACCGTCCCAACATTCGATGCTTTTCCCGATATTGGCAAAAAACGTCGAATGTTGGGACGGTTTAGGTGTCCGTAGAGCTCGGAAGACGAGCCAGACGCCCCTAGAGGCCGCCGCTCCAGTGGCGAATCACGAATTCTCGCAGGTCGTTCTGACGTTTCTGGAACGCTTCGCTTCGGTCGCACTTGAGGCCCATAGCGAGCGCGATGGCATTCATCGCCCGGTGCAATTGCAGCTGGTGGGCAAACTGAGTCCCGGTGAGGACGATCATCCTAAAGCCCAGCGCGCTCAGCACGGTCATACGCTCCGCGTCCGACGCGCTGCGCTGTTTATCAAGATGGTTCGAGCCGTTGTATTCAATCCCCGTACCGCTCGCAGGCGCATATACGTCGATCTCGAAATACCCGGCCTTTGCGAGATACTTGAACTCGTTGGGAACATCGACCCGATGGTTGAGCTCAACCCTGGTGTACCCGAGCCCGCCCTGGGAACGTTTCGCGACGACCATGATTGCGGTGGCCGTCTCCATGGGCGACCGCGCACCATCGTGCACGCGCTTGAGCACGGCGACCGCACGCTTAGCCCCCTGACGAGATCGGTTCTCATCGCAATAAGCGATCAAGTCGGCAACGGTATACCTCTGCCCCATCTCGATATAACCGCCTGACGACAAATGATTCAAATGGTATCGGGCGCAGATTTCATACCCATATTCCAGCTGCTGGGGCTCACTCATCCACGAGCCCGCCTGGACAAAACACATGGCCTCGTCAACCACCAAGAGACCCTCTGCTACCTCGATAAGATGGTCCGAAGGAATGGGCACCCCAAACACATGTCGTCGGAGACCCGCCGGCCGAGAGCGTTCAAAATCGAAGCTGACCAGCGTGTCAATACGATCGAGCTCCTCATGCGGGATGCCAAGTGAGGCCAGATAGTCGGCAACGATCTCGACCGCTGCAGATATTCTCAGCCCCTTGGCATCTAACCCCAGTTTGGGCAGGTCCGCGGTCGACTGCGCCTCGTTGGAAATCGAGTCCTCATCGTATAGGCTGCTTGCTCGCGAGGGCGGCTCGGACGGGCGCGCCACGTTGTGGTACAGCCAGGCAGTCTTATGGGACAGGACGATCGGCAGGTCCATGAGCCCTCCAATGGAGTCGGATAACCAACCTTATTCCCCTGCCCACGGGTCCGCACACCTTCGCGCGCAAGAAAGCGAATCCACCCGGTCGAGCGGCAGAAAAACCATCACAACATTCGATGCTTTTCCCGTTTTTGGCAAAAAACGTCGAATGTTGTGATGGTTTGAGGCGAGGTGAGGGGCACGGAGGGGTCAAAGCATCGTGCTCGAACGGGTTAATCCAGCTCTTTTAAGCCATGTGCCAGCTGCCAGTACTCGCCGTGCTGGGCGAGCAGCTCTTCGTGCGTGCCGCGCTCGATGATGCGGCCGTGTTCGAGGACCATGATGGCGTCGGCGTCGCGGACGGTGGACAGGCGGTGCGCAATCATAAACGTGGTGCGTCCGCGCATGATGCGGTCCATACCGCGCTCGATGAGCTTTTCGGTACGCGTGTCAATGGAGCTCGTGGCCTCGTCCAGGATGAGCACCGGCGGGTCGGCAACGGCCACGCGCGCGATGGCGAGCAGCTGACGCTGGCCCTGCGACAGGTTGGCGCCATCGGCGGTCACGAGCGTGTCATAGCCCTGAGGCAGGCGGCGGATAAACGAGTCGGCGCAGGCTGCCTCAGCAGCGGCGCGCACCTCCTCGTCGGTCGCGTCGAGCTTGCCAAAGCGGATGTTCTGCGCAATGGTGCCGCTAAACAGGTGCGTGTCCTGCAGCACAATGCCGAGCGATCCGCGCAGGCTGGCCTTGGCAATGTGCTTGACGTCGATGCCGTCGTACGTGATCTCGCCGTCATCGACCTCGTAGAAGCGGTTGATGAGGTTGGTGATGGTCGTCTTTCCGGCGCCCGTCGAGCCCACAAACGCGATCTTTTGCCCCGGCTTGGCAAACAGGTTGAGATCCGTGAGCACACGGGTGCCCGGCACGTAGGAAAAGTCCACGGCGTGGAAGCGCACGTCGCCGGCAAGCGGAACCAAGCCGCACGTGAGCTCGGTGCCGTCGGCAGCCACCGCGCGGCCCGACTCATCAACGGCTGCCACGTCATGCAGATGCCCGTAGACGCCCACGCCCTGGCCCTCGGGAATCTTCCACGCCCACGCGGCGTCGCCCGTCTGCACCAGCTCCACGCAGCCCTCGTCCACCTCGGGCTTAAGGTCCATAGCCGCAAACAGGCGCTCGGCACCGGCCAACGCGTTGAGCAAGAAGTTGCCGAGCTGCGTAAACTGGTTGATGGGCATGGCGGCTTGGCGCACAAAGACCAGGTAGCTTGCAAGCGCGCCCACGTCGGCCAGGCCGTTGATGCAGAGCATGCCGCCCGCCACGGCGACGATGGCATAGTTGACGTAGCCAATCACGACGGTCATGGGCACCATGGAGTTGGCATAGCTCACGGCGGCGGTGCCGGTGCGGCGAAGCTCATCGTTGCGGCAGGTGAAGCCGGCGACATTCGCTGCCTCGCGATTAAAGACCTTGATGACCTTTTGGCCCGAGACCATCTCTTCGATATATCCGTCCAGGTCGCCAAGCGATGCCTGCTGGGCGGCAAAGAAACGCTTAGAGCGCGCACCCGAGTAGCGCGCATACAGCACAATGGCCGCATCGCACACGAGCGTGATAATCGTGAGCTGCCAGTTAAGGATGATGAGCATGGCCGTGGTGCCCACAACCTGAATGGCGGCCTGAATCACGTTGGCAAAGCTGTTGTTGAGCGCCTCGGAGACAGTGTCGACGTCGTTGGTGAAAAAGCTCATGATGTCGCCCGAGCGCGTGCTGTCAAAATAACTGAGCGGCAGCGTCTGGATGTGCGCGAACAGGTCGCGGCGAATATCGGACACCACGCGTTGGGCCGCGCGCACCATAATCTGAGAGTAGCCCAGGGCCGAGAGTACGCCCGCGGCGTAGATGATCGCCGTCAGGATGACCTGCTTGGTAAGCAGTTCCTCCCCGCCCGTGGCCAAACCGTTAACGATGGGACGCACCATGTAGGTGCCGACGAGGCTCGCGATGGCGGCGACGGAGGCGAGCACGCCCACCGCGAGCAACGAGAACTTGGCATGCCCCATGTAGGAGAGCAAGCGGCGCACAGTGCGCTTGAGGTCGGCCGGGCGTGCTTGGGCTGCGGTCTTAGGCATGGCACTCACCCCCTTCCAAGGGTGATCTGCTGGGGACGGAGGAGAACGGATCATTCGCGCAGCCATCGTCGCAGCCGTCGCCGGCGTCCGCGTTCCCCGCAAACTCCATCTGCGAGGCGTAAATCTCCTGGTAGATGTTGTCGCTCGCCAGCAGTTCCTCGTGCGTGCCCACGCCGTGGACACGACCGTCGTCCAACACCACAATGCGATCGGCATCCATGACGCTCGCGATACGCTGGGCGATGATGAGCACGGTCGTATCGGGAATCCGAGCGATGTGCTCGCGAATCTTAGCGTCGGTCGCCATATCGACCGCGCTGGTGGAGTCATCAAAAATGAGCACGCGCGGGTGCTTGAGCAGCGTGCGCGCGATGCACAGGCGTTGCTTCTGGCCACCCGAAACACCGGCGCCACCTTGACCCAACTCGCCGTCCAGCCCGCCGATGCGATCAAGGAACTCGTCCACGCACGCTGCGCGGCAAGCCGCGAGGAGCTCATCGTCCGACGCCTGCGGATTGCCCCACTGCAGGTTCTCGCGCACGGTGCCCGTGAACAACACGTTCTTTTGCAGCACAATGCCCACGGCGTCGCGCAAGGCGACCAGGTCATAGTCGCGCACGTCGTGTCCGCCCACAAGTACGACGCCCTCGGTGGCGTCGTACAGGCGCGCAATCAGCTGCACAAGCGAGCTCTTGCCCGAGCCCGTGCCGCCGAGGATGCCCACCGTCGAGCCGCTCTCGATGCGAAGGTCGATATGCTCGAGCACATCCTCGGCTGCATCCGTGCGGTATTTAAAGGAAACGTCGCGGAACTCGATACTGCCGTCCGCTGGCGCCGCAGTCGCGAGGTCTCCCGCAGGGCTGGCGATAAAGGGCTCCTCATCGAGCACCTCTGCGATACGGCCCACGCTCGTGAGAGCGCGTGTGAGCAGCAAAAACACGTTGGAAATCATCATGAGCGAGTTCATGATCAGCAACACGTAACTCATAAAGCCCGTGAGCGAGCCCACGCCCAAGCGACCTTCGATGATCATGCGGCCGCCAATCCACAGAATGGAAAGCGCCGCCACGTACATCGACAGCTGAAACACCGGCAGGTTGAGCACAGCGTTGCCAAAGGTCTTGGTCGCCGTGCCGGCGAGCTCGGTATTGACGGTGTCGAACTTGTCGCACTCGTGCTCGGCGCGCACGTAAGCCTTCACGGCGCGCACGGCGGTAAGGTCCTCTTGCACCACGCCGTTAAGGTGGTCCATCGAGGTCTGGAGTTGGCGGTAGAGCGGGCTCACGCGATAGGTGATGACGCCCAGTACGATTGCCAGCACGGGCAAGATGATCGCAAAGACGGTGGCGAGCGGGCGCGACAGCATCAGCGCGTAGATAAGGCCGACGATAAGCGTCACCGGGCCGCGCACCATAGGGCGAAAGCCGTTGCCCACAGCATTTTGGATAACGGTGATGTCCGTGGTCATGCGGGTGACGAGCGAGCTGGCGTCGTAGTTGTCCAGGTTGCCAAAAGCGAGCGTCTGAATCTTTTTGTACTCGGCCTCGCGCAGGTTAGCGCCTAGGCCCGAGGCAACGCGGGCGGACGTGCGGGCATAACCCAAGCCCAGTACCAGCGAAAGCGCAGCGCACACCAACATGTACGCGCCCTGTAGCAGCATGTAGTTGATATCACACGCAGGCACGCCCACATCGATGATGTTGGCCATGATGACCGGGATAAACAGCTCGAGCACCGTCTCGACCGACACAAAGAACACGCCGAGGATGGCATCGCGACGGTATGCCCCTAGATAGGAAAACAGTATTTTGAGATTGCGCACGCAGGTTCAACCCCCATCAAACGTTGTTCGCAAACGCACGTATTATTGCGCGCCGAATAATGGTGTCAAGTATTCCGAAATCGTTTTCTGCAAGGTTAGCGCCGGCGGCGAGTTCTCGTGATGTGTGTCCATATTCACTCGGAATAATGGTGCGCGAGACTTTTTCGCTCCGGCGTCATCACAAACCTTGACTCTACAATCGTTATAGGGTTTTCACTACACTGGTACGTAAACAAACCCAGCCAGAAAGCCCCGCCCATGGAACACGACCTCACACACGGCAATGTCCTCAAGACCATCGCGGTCTTTGCCCTGCCCTATATGCTCTCGTACTTTTTGCAGATGCTCTACGGCATGGCCGATCTGTACATGATGGGGCAGTTTAGCGGCGCTGCCGGCATCACCGCCGTGGGCAATGGCGCTCAGACGCTCTATATCATTACCGTGACGCTCGTGGGCCTAGCCATGGGAACGACGGTCATCGTCGGCCACGCCGTGGGTTCGCGTCGCTTCGACCGCGCCGAGACCGCTATCGGCAACACCATCACGCTGTTTATGGGTGTCTCGGTGGTGCTGGCTGTTGTCCTGCTTGCACTGTGCCCGCAGATCGTGGCACTCATTGGCACGCCGCCCGAGGCGGTCGAAGGAACCGCCGCCTACCTGCGTATCTGTTTTGTCGGCATTCCGTTTATCGCCGCGTACAACATTCTCTCGGCCATCTTTCGCGGGCTGGGCGATTCGCGCTCGCCCATGTACGTGATCGGCGTGGCGTGCATCATCAACATCGCGCTCGACTTTCTGTTTATCGGCCACATGGGGCTCGGCCCCGTGGGCGCGGCGCTCGGCACGGTGACCGCGCAGACGGCCAGCGTTGCCCTCGCGCTCGTGTGGCTCAAGAGCCGCCGCACAAACATCCACGTTAAGCGCAGCGACCTGCGCCCCCAGCCCGAGGTGCTCGGCAGCATTCTTAAGATCGGCGTGCCTGTGGCCGTACAGGACGGCTGCATCCAGGTGGCGTTTATGTTTATCACCGTCATCGCCAACCACCGAGGGCTCGTCGACGCCGCCGCCGTGGGCCTGGTCGAAAAGATGATCAGCTTTTTGTTCATTGTGCCGAGCTCCATGGGTGCTACCGTCAGCGCGCTCACAGCGCAAAATGCCGGCGCGGGCAAGGGCGACCGCGCGCGTCAGGTGCTCAAGGACGCCATGACCATCTCGGTGGTGTACGGTTGCCTGATCACGGTGCTGATGTGGCTGGTGGCACCGGCGTTTATCGGCTTTTTTGCCAAGGACGCTGCAGTAGTCGCCGCCGGCACCGGCTATATGCGCAGCTACATTTTCGATGCAATCTTTGCCGGCATCCACATTTGCTTTAGCGGCTTTTTCGCTGCATACGGCAAGAGCTACATCGGCTTTGCGCACAACGTGCTGGCCGTGGCGCTCATTCGCGTGCCGGGCGCGTGGCTGCTGTCGAACGCCTATTCCAACACGCTGTTTCCCATGGGCATCGCTTCGCCGTGCGGGTCGATTCTGTCGGCAGTCATTTGCGTGGTGGCGTTTACGGTGCTCAACCGCCGTGGCACTTTTGACAAGTTGGTGGCGTAGCGGGACGACGCAAGCCTAGCAACCCTGTCCTGCTTTCTGCCGAAAGGAACGATCCCGTGACTGACACGTCCAGCGAACATACCGACGGCCTGCTCCGCATTGGCGAGGTCGCGCGCCTGTTTAACCTGAGCGTTGGCACGCTGCGGCACTACGAGCAGATGGGCTTGCTGGAGCCGGCGTATGTCGATGCGGCAAGTGGCTACCGCTACTACGGCGCGCGGCAGCTTTCTACCCTCAACACCATCAGCCACCTGCGCGTTCTCGATTTGCCGTTGGCTCAGATTCGCGAATTTGTGACCACGCGCGACGTGGACCTCATGCTGCGCCAACTCGCCCAGCAGCAGGAGCTTATCGAACGTAAACGCCGTGAGCTGGAACGCGTCTCACGCAAGATCGACAACCGGCTTGCCTTGTTGCGAGGCGCATTGGATGCTGAGCTCGATACCATCTACGAGGTCAACGCGCCCGAACTTCGTTGCGCCGTGCTGCGCGAACGCGTCAACCCCACCGATGCCTATGCGCTGGAGTGGCAGATTCGCCAGCTGCAAAAAGGACAGCACGAGACCTTCGTCTTCCTTGGCAATCTGGGTGTGGGCATCGCGCCCGAGCGCATTGCCACCGGTGACTTTGATGGCTACGACGAGGTCTTTCTGCTGCTCGATGACACGGATGACTACCTGGGAGACGTCGAGGTTCGGCCCGCCGCGCGGTGCCTGACCGTCAGCTTCCGTGGCACGCACGGGCAGGCGACCCCGCGCTACGAGCGTATTCTCGATTACATGCGCGAGCACAACCTGTCCCCCGCCGGCCCCTCGCGCGAAATCGCCCTCATCGACGACATCATCAGCGACGACCCGGCGACCTACGTGACGCAGATCACGGTGCCTGTTACCGTCTCCTAATAAAACCGCCCGGAAAGTGTCGATCTTTCCGGGCGGTTCTTCTATTTGCCTATCATCGCCTTAAACCTGGGGTACCTCACCGGTAGCGAGGATCTGCTCGAGTGCGTCCTCGTCCAGCACGGGTACGCCCAGCTGCTCGGCCTTGGTGAGCTTGGAGCCCGCTTTGGGACCGGCGACCAGATAGCTCGTCTTCTTCGACACGCTGCCCGAAACCTTGGCGCCGAGCACCTTGAGCGCCGCGCCCGCCTCGTCGCGCGTGCGGTTGACGAGTGTACCAGTGAGCACAAAGGTTAAACCCGCAAGCGGCTGTGCGTCGGCGAGCTCGCCCGCCACGCCAGCGTCGGCTGCGGCTTGCGCGTGCGCGGCGCCCAGGTCGACCTCGAGCGACAGGCCCGCCTGACGCAGGCGCTCCAGCACGGCAAGGTTTTCGGGCACGGCCAGGAACTGCTTGACGCTCGCCGCGATCTTGGGACCGATGCCCTCGCACTCGGCGATGTCCTCTTCGCTCGCCAAGATAAGTTTGTCAATCGACAGGAATCGTTCGGCGATGACCTCGCCCACGCTCTTGCCCACGTGGCGTATACCCAGGGCAAACAGCACGCGACCGAGCGGCTGACTCTTGGACTTGTTGAGCTCGGCGATGATCTTTTCGGCCGTCTTGAGGCCCACCGGAATGGGATCGCCCTTCTTGACGCCCTTTTTGCTGTTTGAGCTGGCATAGGTGCGCCCCGTGTCCAGCCCGGCGATGTCGTCAACCGTGAGCTGGTAGAAGTCAGCGACATCGTGAATCAGCCCGGCGGCGATCATCTTGTCGACAATCTCGTCGCCCAGGCCGTCGACGTCCATGCAGCCGCGGCTCACCCAGTGGAGCAAGCGCTCCTTGAGCTGTGCGGGGCAATCGATGGAGACGCAACGGTAAGCGACCTCGCCATCCTCGTGGACAACGGGGCTGCCGCACACGGGGCAGACCTCGGGCATGTGCCAGTCGACCGAATCGACCGGGCGCTTGTCGAGCACCGGGCCCACAACCTCGGGGATTACGTCGCCCGCCTTGTGCACGATGATAGTGTCGCCCTCGCGCACGTTTTTGCGGCGGATCTCGTCGATGTTGTGCAGCGTGGCGCGCGCGATGGTGGAGCCGGCGACCGTCACCGGGTCGAACTCGGCGACCGGTGTGAGCACACCGGTGCGGCCCACCTGGATGCGAATTTCGCGCAGGACGGTCTGCTTTTCCTCGGGCGGGAACTTAAAGGCGATGGCCCAGCGCGGCGCGCGGGCGGTAAAGCCCAGGTCGAGCTGCTGCTGGAAGCTGTCGACCTTTACGACCACGCCGTCGATGTCGTAATCCAGGTCACCGCGATGTTCGAGCGCCTGGGCACAGAACTCGTGAACCTCGGCGGGTGTGGCGCAACGGGCAACGTTAGGGTTGACGCTGAAGCCGGCGCTACGCAGCCAATCGAGGAACTCGCGCTGGCTGTGGACATGCAGTGGGTCAGTATCGGCGATGGCATAGATAAAGGTGGCCAGGTCGCGGCGCGCCGTGACCTTGGGATCCTTTTGGCGCAGGCTGCCGGCGGCGGCGTTGCGCGGGTTGGCGAAGGGGTCGCGGCCCTCGACATCGGCCTCTTCATTCAGACGAACAAAGCTGCCCTTGGGCATGTAGACCTCGCCGCGTACCTCAATGGTGCGCTCGCGGTCGGCGCCCATGTGGGCGAGCGCCGGCTCGGACAGGTGCATGGGCACATCCTTGATGGTGCGCACGTTGAGCGACACGTCCTCGCCCGTGGTGCCATCGCCACGTGTGGCCGCACGTACGAAGGTGCCGTTTTGGTAGGTAAGCGCCACACCCAGGCCGTCGATCTTAAGCTCGCAGGTATAGGTGACGCTGCCGGCACCGAGCGCATCCTCGGCGCGCTGGAGCCACGCGTCGAGCTCGTCCAGATCCATGGCATCGTCCATGGAATACATGCGTGCCATGTGCGTGACCGGCGTAAACTGCTCGCTCACGTAGCCGCCCACGCGCTGGGTATAGCTATCGGGCTTCACCAGGTCGGGGTAGGTTGCCTCGATTTCCTGCAGCTCAACGAGCATTTTGTCAAAGGCGGCGTCCGTGATCTCGGGCGCATCGAGCATGTAGTAGCGATAGGCGTGGTAATCGAGCTCGTGGCGCAGCTCGGCCGCGCGCGCTGCCGCCTGGGCACGGGCATCGGTCGGTGCGGTGGCTTCCGCGGTCGCGGGTGTTTCGGTATCGATGTCCACGCCGTCACCAAACAGGCTCGATTGCTCCATAGCGGCACTCCTTCGCTCGATTTCAAACGGATACAAGAGTACCACCGGTCGCAATGGGGCCGAATAGCGGTCTCAAACCGCACCGAATCGGCAGCCGCCAGACTGGGGTGGACAGTTAGTTCAGATACGTATAAATCCTAGAGCTGGATTAGACACGAACACCCCTGTTTCAACTAATTTGGGCTCCCTGAGACCATGTAAACGTCCCGCTCGCCCTCCCAAACACCCATTCAAACCCCATCCCAATCAAAAATTGCTCAAAACGCATCCCAAGCTGCCCCAGATTTATACGTATCTGAACTAACTGTCCAGACCATTACGAACCAGGCCTCTTACCAGCCACAAGTGATCCGTTTTCCTCCGTCCCCAACGGATCAATAAGAAAAGAGGGGCTGTCCCGCGTTGATGGGACAGCCCCTCTGGCTTCGGCATGTGCGAAATGGCTCGTTAGTAACCCTGGCCGTAGCCCTGACCCTGGCCCTGCTGGCCCAGCAGCTCCTCCAGGTACCGGCGCAGCTGCTCGTCGGTAATACCGCCGTTGCCGGTGTCGGTCGAACTGTCGTCCTGCTGGTGGTTCTGCAGCTCCTCATCGGAGCCCAGCTCGACGGTGACCTTCTTCTCCTCCTTGCCGCGCATGAGCGTGATCTCGACCTTCTCGCCCACCTCGTGGCTGCGCAGCGCGATGATCAGGCCATCGGCGCTCGTAATCTCGTCGTCGCCCAGCTTGGTAATGACATCGCCCTCCTGAATGCCGGCCTTGGCGGCAGGACCATCCTCAACGACGCTCGCCACATACGCGCCGCTATCGGTGCTCAGCTTGTTGGTGCGGGCGTTGAGCGCGTTGACGCTCGAAAGCGTAGCGCCCATGTACGGATGCACCGGCGTCTTGCCGCCGATGATCTGGTCGGCAATGTTCTTGGCGTAGTTAACGGGAATAGCAAAGCCCACGCCCGAGCTGGAGCCCGAGTAGCTCTCGATGAGCGAGTTGATGCCCACCAGCTCACCGTTGTCGTTGACGAGCGCGCCACCGGAATTGCCCGGGTTGATGGCGGCATCGGTCTGGATCATGTTGGCGTAGATAGTGTTACCGCTGGTAGAGCTCATGGCCGTGGAGCGATACAGCGCCGACACAATGCCCGTGGAGACAGACTGCTCGTTGCCGAACGGCGAGCCGATCGCCATAACCCACTCGCCAACGTTGAGCTTGGAGGAGTCGCCAATTTCGATCGGCGTAAGCTTGGAGGCGTCGGCGTCCTTGAGCTTGATGACGGCCAAGTCGCTCGAGGCGTCGTTGCCCACGAACTCGGCCTCGTAGGTGGTGCCGTCGTCCATGGTCACCACGTACTGGTCATAGCCATCGACCACGTGGTTGTTGGTGAGGATGTGGCCCTCGGTATCGAGCACCACGCCCGAACCGACACTGCCCGAGCTATCCGACTCGTCGGCAGACTGCGAAAGCGAGCCATTCTGGCTACCGCTCGAAGTGGCGGTGATGGAAACGACGGAGGGCAGGGCCTTGGCAGAAACGGCCTCGGCCAGCGTGGTGTCCTCGGAGTCGATCGTGATCTTTTGCGTCGACGAACCCGAAGCACCCGCCGTCACGGCATTCTTGCCGCCGCCGATATCGAGCGTGCCGCTCATAATGAGCGCAATGACCAGCAGGGCGCCGCAGGCACAGCCGGCGAGTGCCGTAATAAAGATCGGCAGCTTTTTGGTCTTGGTCTTGACCACCGTGTGCTTGTTTACAACCTGCTGACCGCCCAGCGGCTGGCCGGTCTGCGTGTCGTAGGCCTGCACATAGGGAATGTTGCTACCGGCAGGCGTCGACTCCACCTGCACACGCGGCTGCTGCTGGGTCTCGCCGGCGTTGCCCGCATCCTGGGGACGCTGGGAATCGTACTCGCTCATAGCTGCGATCCTTTCGTCAAATAACCAAAGGCCCGCCAAACATGTGGCGGGCCATCATTGTTCACGTTGAGTTGTACCCCAATATGCGGGCGCAAGTGTATGAGAACGCAATCTTTTAGGAAGGCTTAAGTTCTGCCGCAGACCCGAAAGGAATCCGTACCTGCGTCAAAACCACCACAAAAGTGCCTGTCCCCTTTGTGGTGGAAAGCTAGTCCTTAAACAGATAGCCCACGCCGCGGACGGTGGTGATGTGCGCCGCGATCTGCGGACCCACCTTGGAGCGGATGCGTCGAATGTGCACGTCGACGGTGCGCGTGCCGCCGCAGTACTCAAAGCCCCACACGCGGTGCAGCAGCACCTCGCGGCTGTAGGCGCGGTTGGGGTGCGTCGCCAAAAAGCTCAGCAGCGAGTACTCCATCAGCGTCAGGTCGATGGGCTCATCATCGAGCGTCACCTGGTAGGTGGCCAGGTTAATCTCGAGGTTATCGATGTTGAGTACATCGTCGGCGGTGACGGTCTCCTCCTCGCCCATCAGGCGCTGCGCACGAGCCTTGAGCTCGTTGGGCGTCGCCGTGGGGCACACAAAGTCGGCATGCGCGTGATTCGGCAGGCGCAGGGTACCGAGCGCCTCGTCGTCGACGATCACCAGCATGGGAACGCCGCCGCGGTCGTCGAGCCATTTGGCAATTTGATCGATGCGGTCGCTGCGGATGCCGTCGGAGTCGAGGATCAGCAGGTCAAAGTCGTGCGCCGCAGTCGGCGAATCGGGGGTGGCCAGGCTCACCTCGACACCCAGGGTGGTCGTCAAGCTGCGGGCAAACTCGTGGAAGCGCGTCGTGCGCGCCATGAACAGGGCACTCTTTTCGGACATATCGGCCTCCAAAGAAATGAGCTCAATCGTACTGGAACAAGCCAGCGCGATTAGGAGTTCGCCAGGTAGTGCTTGATCTCCCACTCGGTGATCGTAGACTCAAACTTATGCCACTCGTCGCGCTTCTTTTTGAGGAAGAAGCTGTGGATGTGCTCGCCGAGGGCATCCTTCATAAACTGCGAGTCCTCAAACACGTCGAGCGCCTCTTTGAGCGAGCGCGGCAGCGGCGCGTAGCCGGCCTCGACCATCTGGCGGTCGGTGAGCTTGAGCGTCTCGGCCGTGGCCTCGGGCGGGAGCTCCAGCTTGCGCTCGATGCCATCCAGACCAGCCGCCAGCGTAACGGCGTTGACCAGGTACGGATTGGCCATGGGATCGGGACTGCGCAGCTCGATGCGCGTGGACAGCTGCTTGCCGGGCTTGTAGACCGGAATGCGGACCATGCTCGCGCGGTTGCGCAGGCCCCACGTGGCGTACTGCGGCACGGAGTCGCCACCCGTGGTGATGCGCTTGTACGAGTTGACCGTGGGGTTGGTGATGGCGCTGATCTCGCGCGCGTGCGCCAAGATGCCGGCCATGTAGTGCTTGGCGATATCGGAGAGGTGGTACTTCTCGTCGTCCTCGCCCCAAAAGACGTTGTTGCCGTCATGGTCGAACAGCGACTGGCACAGGAACATGGCACTGCCGTCCTCGCCCGCCAACGGCTTGGGCATAAAGGAGGCGTGGCAACCGCTCTCGTAGGCCTGCTGCTTAATGATGAGTTTGGCCGTGGTGATGGCGTCGGACATGCTCAGGGCCTCGGCGTGACGCAGGCTCATGCCATGCTGTGAGCGGCCGGCGGCGTGGAAGGTGTACTCCACGGGCACGGACATCTTCTCGAGCGTGAGAACCGTGTTGCGACGCAGGTCGCGCGCGGCGTCGCTCACCGAAAGGTCAAAGTAGCCAACGTTGTCGAGCGGCTCAGGCGTGTTCTCGTCGGGGAAGTAGTAATACTCCAGCTCGGCGCCCACGTTGAGCAGGTAGCCGGCCTTCTCGGCCTTGTGGAACATACGGCGCAGGGCGTCGCGCGGGTCGCCGGCGAAGGGCTTGCGATCGGGAGTACACACGTCGCAGAAAACGCGTGCAACGCCGTTATGGCTCGGGCGCCACGGCAGGATTTGGAAGGTCGAGGCATCGGGGAACGCCAGCATGTCGGCTTCCTCGGGCGTGGCAAAGCCCTCGATGGCCGAGCCGTCAAAGCCAATACCCTCCTCAAAAGCGACCTCGAGGTCCTCGGGGCTAATGGCAAAGTTCTTGAGGCGGCCGAGAATGTCGACAAACCACAGACGCACAAAGCGGATGTCACGCTGCTCTACGGAGCGGAGTACGTAATCGATGTTCTGCTGGTTCATGTCGCTCCCCTTTCTTTCGGGCGGGTTTCGACTGGTCTATATCGCAGATACTATCGCAGAAAAATGTTTCCGCAGGGTTAAAGCATATCAAGCGCTCAAAAAACGTGCGAGGGCGGGTGACGATGGCAAGTAACTAACGCTCGGATTCGGAGACAATTTGCCTACAGGCTCGTTCCAGTGCGGGAAACTCCATCGTCACTGCATCCCAAACAACCAAGCGGTCGACATTGCCGTAATCATGCGCAAGATAATTTCTCATGCCGATAATTCCACGCCACTCAATTTCGGGATGAAGACGCTGCGAGCGCTCCGACAGCTTGCCCGCTTCTTCCGTCACCCTAAGCGCACACATCAAAAGGGAGTCCGCCAACGCCCTCGTCCGCACATCATTCGCATGCAGAAACTGGTCCTCGGTGATATCAAAAGCCTTGATGCGCTCGTTCGTTTCGAAGATAGCCTCCAAGACCTCTTGCGCGCGAAGGCTGTCTGACTTACGCGCGATCATAAACAATCACTCCTTCGCGCTCGATTGCCGCGGCAAGATCGCTATCAAGATGATCACTCGAGACGAGGTCAACCTGCCTTCCAGTTTCTTTGCGCACCGCCTCACCAAATGCCGACAGCGCGAAAAGACCAAAGCCCTGCTCGCGATCGACTTCGAGACGCAAGTCAATATCACTATCGGCATGCGCCTCGCCACGGGCATACGAACCAAAAAGAATCACGGTTTTGATGGCGGGAATCGAGCTGGCCGCCTCGCGGACGGCGGACTCAATCTGGGCAGTATCCAAAATGCCCGTCGCGGCGCTTTCGCTCGCAGAGCTTTTACCAAGTGAAGGAACAAACGGCAGAGAGCGCTCGCGCAGCATCTGCCTCATAAACATATTGACCGCAACAGACGAAGTCATGCCAAGCTCTTCGCACAGCTCAGCAAATGAGTCTTTAATTGACGAGTCCACTCGCACACTCAGCACAGACGCAGCCATGGATACCTCCTGTATGACATTGTCTATATATTATCACACAGACTAGCGCGAGGTCGAAGCGCGGTGTTCGATGTGGCCGGGAATCTCGATGCGCTTGGGGGCGAGCTTTGCGGCCTCGCCCACGGTGGTGGTAACAACGTCGATGCGCTCGGAAAGGCGCTCGACTACGCGCTCGGCAATGGTGAGAGTGTCTTGCGCGGCCGTGGTGACGCCGCCAAAGAGCACATGGTTCCAGGGGTAGTCGTCAAACGTCGCGATCTTGAGCCCTGCCGGCAGCGAGGGACCAAGCTGTGCCAGTGCCTCGGTCAGGCGCAGAAAGACCAGGCCGTTGACGGCAATGAGGCCGAGCTTTTTACCTGCATAGCCGCGGATGGTCTCGTCCAAACGGCCAACGCCCGTGGCACCGCCATCGGCCAGGGTAACGACCTCGCCCGCAAGACCGCGGTGCAAAAGCTCGTCGGTAAAGGCCTCGGCGCGCTTGCGACGCACGGGGCTGTCGTCGCTTGCCTCGGTGAGCAGGCACAGGCGCTCGCTGCCAGCGGCGGTCAAGGCGTCTACCAGGCCGGCGACCAGCTCACGGTTGTTAGATGTCACCAGATCGACACCGCCGTCGGCAACGTCGCGGTCGAGCAGCACAACGGGCAGGCGCCCCGCGGCCGCGGCGATCGCCTTGTCGTTGCCTCCGCAGGTGTTGACGACCAGGCCGTCCACGCCGGCATCGATAAGTCTGGTGAGCGACTCGGCCTCCTTGGCGGGATCGTTGCTGCTAATGGCCGTCATGAGCGAGCAGCCGCGCGCGGCGGCACTGGCGGAAAGGCCCTCGAGCATGGCGCTCGAGAACGGGTTGGCGATGTCGGCCAGGATCACACCGATGAGGTTGGTGCGCGAGCTGCGCAGATTGCGCGCGGCAGCACGTGGGCGATAGCCGGTGCGCTCGATAACCGCCGCGATGCGAGCGCGGGTTTCCTCGGTCATCTGCCCGGGGCGGTTGTTGAGATAGCGCGAGACCGTGGCCGGGCTCACGCCCGCCTCGGCGGCAATGTCCTTGATTCTCATCTGCGCCATGGCGCACCCCGTTTCCCCATTGTCGGCAGCCTGAGCCATTTTAGGCATTTTTTTAAAAATCTCGCTTGCAAAACGCTGTAGGTGAGCAGCGTCGTTTTTTGCGTCTCGAGCAGATGCGATGATGGGCTAGATAGACGAGTCTTTAGGCAGCTCAAAATAGTCGGGATGCAAGGCGATAACCGGGCCTTGCTCCTCGGGCATCAGGTGCAAGTGCGTCTCTGCCAGATAACTCGCCGCATCGGTATCGCCCCTCTTAATGGCCTCGAGAATCCGGCGATGCTGCCGACGAATCGGCTCCCAATCCAGATCCTGCGACACCATACGCAACCAGTTGTATCGCTCAAAATGCGTGTTGATGCTCTTCATCCAATCCCACAACATGTGACGACCGGCAATTTCAAAACATGTCTCATGGAACAGGTTATCCAGGTCAAAGAAACGGCGCGTTTCGCCATGGTCGAGCGACTCGGACTCGGTAAGAATCTGCTCAAGCCGCTGCTTTTGCTCGGGCGAGGCGGCCGAACAGCATTTAATAAGCACGCTTCTCTCGAGCTTCTCGCGCAAAAAGCAGGCGTTTTCGGCGCGTTCCATGCTGATCTTAGAGACGTAGGTGCCGCTTTTGGGACGCGTTTCCACCAGCTCCTGCTCACGCAGGCGCACAAAGGATTCGCGAATGGGCGTGCGCCCGATTCCCGTCTCCTTTTCCAGACCAATCGCCGAAAGGCGCGTGCCGGGCTTGAGCTCGGCATAGATAATCTTGGAGCGCAATGCGTTGTACGCCTGATCTTGCAAGCTCTGATAATGCTGGTGTTGTTCCATAAAGCCCTCGGATGAAGCTCACGGTTTGTCGAATATCACCACGTAATACTATCGCATCGACACGCCCCAGCTCCCAATCAGTCTTTTTGGGACGGGGTTCTTTTGGCTACCCTGACCCGCAGATCGGCCCCCTTGCCACAAAAGTGGCCTATCTACTACGTTAACACGGATAGCCTCGACCATACCGAAAACCGTGAAAACAAAACCGCAGGTAGACAGCTTGTCGATTTTCGAAAAAGCCGACTATGGTTGACCCCTGCGACTTAAACGTAGTAGATAGGCCCTATTCGTGGCACAGCACTACTCCATCCCAAATTGGCACCCCGAGCCCTCGTGAGTTGCCAACAAGCTGTTCGCCCAGCGCTTTATCCGCGCGGCATTTGGAAAATAGCACCACCGCAAAACCCGCAAGTAGCGCTTACTTTGCTATATCTCACTATACTTTGCTATATCTTGCTATACTTTGCTATATCTTGCTATATCTTGAGCAAAGGTGGCTCACATGCAAACAAACCCTTTTAAGCCCACAGCAGGTAAAACACCTCCCACGATTATCGGCCGCGAAGATGTGCTCGAAGAATTCAATGAGGGCCTCGTCAACGGGCCTGGTGCCCCGGGGCGCCTAATGCGCATAGCCGGCGTCCGTGGAACGGGCAAGACGGTCCTCCTTGACGAGTGCTCACGTTTGGCGCAAAGCCATGGCTGGACGGTCATAAAAGAGGTCGCAACCGAGGGACTTTGCCAGCGCATTCTCGAACAGCTGCAGCCCAAATTCCAGGCCAAACACGCCAGATTTGAGCCCACCGTAGCTGGCATATCCATCGGCAGCATAGATATTGAGCGAATCGGCCCATCGCTACGCGACGCCATGAGACAGACAATATCCAAGAATGGAAATGGCCTGCTCATCACTCTCGACGAGGTTCAAGACGCAGAGCTCGATGAGGTCCGAACGCTCTCCATTGCGATTCAGCAGGTTATCGGCGAAGACCTTGATATCGCCTTTGTTTTTGCTGGGCTGCCTTCGATGATTGAAAGCATCATCAACGGAAAGACACTTACGTTTTTGCGCCGTGCCCTCCCCTTTGATCTGAAGGCTGTGGCAGTAACCGAAGTGTCGTACTCCCTCGAGGAAACCATTGAAGCGTCTGGCATGGAGTTGCAGCCAGGTATTGCCGGCCAACTTGCCGAGGCAACGCAAGGCTATCCTTTCATGATCCAACTCGTTGGATACTACGCATGGCAGTTGGCAAGACGCGCACATACAGCGATTATTGGAGAAGAAGAAGCCGAGCGTGGCATTGCAACGGCACGCGAACGCTTCTGCGCCATGGTGATTGAGCCCGCGCTGCAGCGCATTCCGCCCACGTGCATCGCTTATCTGCTGAGCATGGCGTCTTTGGGGCAGACGAGCTCGACCAGCATGGTTGCCGATGCCCTAAACAAAACGCCTCAACAGGTGAGCTCCGTCCGCAGCCGCCTGTTAAGAGAATCGATTATCGAGGCTCCTTCGTACGGCAAGGTCTCATTTGCCATCCCCTACATGCGCGACTACCTCTACGAGCACAAAGCCGAACTGGAAGCTGAACTGTAGAAACGACAACTGCCCTGCAAGACGAAAACCGTTTTCGTACGGAATTAAAGCAGACGTAAACGGTTTTCGTCTGTTTTACGTTCGGAAATAAGACGCAAATTGCACTTTCGTATGGTTTTACGCCAAACGCAACACGCTTTCGTCCGGCTATGCGTCCCCAATCCAGACGAAAAAGGCCCCGAGCTCGTGTGAGCTCGGGGCTCTTTGTGCCGCACATCTATGAGAGGGAATCAATGCGCATGGGCGCTACTCCACGTAGCCGCCCTGGGATGGCGGCAACCTCGTCGTTCCCCGCCTGATGGGCGTGCTCAAGGCATCCGTCCCCCTCTTTATCGACGTGACCGGCAAAAAGCTCGTCGAGGAAACTATCCGCACGCACCGCGATGTGGCCGACGCCATCGCCTCGCGCAATCCCACCGCCGCGCATGACGCGATGTATCTGCACCTGGTGTATAACCGCAACATGATTGCGGAGGGAGCAGAAGCAAAAGGCATTTAGGGCCCGACAATAATCTTTCTTTGGCAAAACGCAAGCAGCGGCCGCCCAACACACAGGGCAGCCGCCGCTTTTTGCAATCGATTGGCGCAAAGGGGTTGATTAGAGCTCGCAGGCGACCTTGTAGCCATCGCCGATGGCGTCGCGGATGTTGCCGCACTTGTTGGCATCGCCCAGCACGTGGGTGGCAATACCGGCGGCGGCAAGGTCGTCGGCCAACTTGGTATTGGGACGATAGCCCATGGCAAGCACCAGCGTATCGGCACCGGTGATGGTGTGGACCTCGCCGTCCTTTTCGTAGCTGATGGTATCCTCGGTGATTTCGGTCACCTTGGCCTCGGTCAGCACGTGGACGCCCTTGGAGAGCATGCGCGTGATGAGCACCGCGCGGCCGGCACCGCCCTCGTTGGCGGCGAGCGTCTTGGTCATCTCGATGACGGTGACATCGCGGTTGGCCGGCGACAGATCATTGACCAGCGGGGCCAAGTAGTCGGCCGTCTCGCAGCCAACGGTGCCGCCGCCCACGATGACGATCTTCTTGCCCGGGAAAGCCTTGCCACCCAGCAGGTCGTCAGCCGTCATAACCTGCTTAAAGCCCTGCATGAAGGCCGGAGCGATGGGCTCGGCGCCATAAGCCAGGACAACCTCGTAGCCCGCGTAGTCACGCTGAATGTCCTCGGCAGTAAGCTCGGTGCCAAATACGCACTTCACGCCGGCCTCGGCCAGGCGACGATACTGATACTTGATCACGCGGGTGAGTTCCTGCTTTGCCGGCGGAACGGCTGCGATACGCATCTCGCCGCCCGGCTCGTCCTGCTTATCCACGAGCACCACGTTGTGACCGCGCTTGGCGGCAATGAACGCCGCCTCCATGCCCGCAGGACCGGCGCCCACAACCAGTACGTTCTTGGCCTCGGCGGCAGGCTCGTAACCGGCCTCGTCGCGCTCAACATCGGGGTTGACGGTGCAGGAGATGCGCTTGCCGAACATAATGCCGTTCAGGCAGCGCAGGCAGCCAATGCAGGGGCGGATGTCGTCGGCGTTGCCGGCAGCGGCCTTGTTGCAGAACTCGGCATCGCACAGATTGGCGCGGCCCATCATGCAGATGTCGGCGGCACCGTCCTCGATCAGCTCCTCGGCGATCCAGGCCTCGTTAATGCGACCGACGGTGGCGACGGGAATGTTGACGTGCTTTTTAATCTCGCGCGAGCAGGCGGCGTGCGAGGCCTGCTGCGTACCGGCGGCGGGAATCGCAGAGCCGCGCTTGATGGTGGTGCCGCCCGACACATGAATCATGTCGACGCCGGCCTTCTCCAGGCGACGCGAGACGTAGATCATGTCGTTGAGGGTCAGGCCGCCATCGGTGTACTCGTCGCCCGAGATACGGACGTCGATGATAAAGTCCTTGCCGCAGCGCTCGCGAATCTCGGCGATAACCTCGAGCAAGAAGCGCATACGGGCGTCGAGCGAGCCGCCGTACTCATCGGTACGCTTGTTATAGAGCGGGGTCAAAAAGCCGCCGAGCATGCCGTGGGCGTGTGCCGCATGGACCTCGACGCCATCGACACCGGCCTTCTGCATACGCACGGCAGCGTCACCGAACTGATGCGTGAGCTCGTGGATCTCATCCACCGTAATGGGGCGCGGCGCCTCGCGGGCATAGGACGGACCCACAAAGGACGGAGCGATCAGGCGCGGCGTGCCCGGAATGTTAAAGGCCATGTAGGCGGGGTGGAAGAGCTGCGGCATGATCTTGCAGCCATACTCGTGGACGGCCGCGGCGAGCTTTTCCCAGCCGGGGATAAACGTGTCGTCGTAGCAGCACATGTCACCCGGCAGATAGGTATAGGTGGGCTCGACCGTCACGACCTCGGTGATGATCAGGCCCACGCCGCCCTTGGCGCGGGCACGGTAATGATCGACCAAGTCGTCGGTCACATAGCCATGATCGGCCAGGTTGGTGGATACCGGCGGCATAAAGACGCGGTTCTTGACCTCGGTCGTACCGACCTTGATCGGGCTAAAGAGCATTGGATAGGCAGAGGACTCCATGCGGAATTCCTTTCGTTTGAGCCGCTCGGCGGCAGTTGCTAACGTACCTATCGTATCAGTATCCGCCGTATCCGCACTCGCTCGCACTCCTCACCTTCAATCCCGACCCTCACAAAAAGTTGCGGTGGGATTGAGGGCCCAGACAGTCAGTCACGCCCTCATCCGCCACTCCTTCACCTACAGCACGCCGTCCAGCATAAGGTTCACCTTAAGCACGTTGACCGTGGGCTCGCCGAACACGCCGAGGAAACGGCCCTTGGTGCACGCGGCGATGATGTCGCGCACCTCGTCCTCACTTTTGCCCGTGGCCTTGGCAAGGCGCGGGACCTGGTACTCGGCGGCATCGGGGGAGATCTCGGGGTCGAGGCCGGACCCCGAACACGTCACCAGGTCGACGGGCACAGCGTCCATATCGGCATCGGGGTTGGCGGCACGGATCTTCTTCACGCGCGCATCAATCAGCTGCCGATACTCCTCACTCGCCGGGGACAGGTTGGACGGGGCACCATACGCCATGAGCTCGCCGTCGTCGCCTTCGACAATTGACACGTTCTGGATACGACCCCACATGTGGGCTTCGTCATCGAAGTTCTGGCCGATGAGCTCGGAACCCACAACCTTGCCGTCGACCGTAATGAGTGAACCGTTCGCCTGATACGGGAACGCAACCTGAGCGATGCCGGTCACGACGAGCGTATAGCCCAGGCCGCAGACAACGGTAAACAGCGCGAACACGCCAAGTGCGCGCGATGCAACACCTTTGAACATACAAACCTCCACTTACATAATGCCGCAGAACGCGAGCAGCATGTCGATGAGCTTGATGAATACGAACGGAGCAACGATGCCGCCCAGACCCCACACGAGCAGGTTGTGGGTCAGCAGCTGTCCGGACGGGACCTCGCGGTACTTAACGCCCTTCAGCGCGGCCGGGATCAGCGCGACGATAACGAGCGCGTTATAGATGATGGCCGAAAGAACCGCGGACAGCGGGCTTGCCAGACCGAGGATGTTGAGCGCGCCAAGACCCGAGTAGATCGGCGAGAACAGGGCCGGGATGATAGCGAAGTACTTCGCCACGTCGTTGGCCACCGAGAAGGTCGTGAGCGAACCGCGGGTCATGAGCAGCTGTTTGCCAATACGCACGACCTCGATGAGCTTGGTGGGGCTGGAGTCGAGGTCGACCATGTTGCCGGCCTCCTTGGCAGCCTGGGTGCCCGTGTTCATGGCCACGGCCACGTCGGCCTGGGCCAGAGCGGGCGCGTCGTTGGTGCCGTCGCCGGTCATGGCGACCAGGTGGCCCTCACGCTGGAACTCGCGGATCTTCTCGAGCTTGCCTTCAGGGGTGGCCTCGGCCAGGAAGTCGTCAACGCCGGCCTCGGCGGCGATTGCCGCGGCGGTGAGCTGGTTGTCGCCCGTCACCATGATGGTCTTGATGCCCATCTTGCGCAGGTCGGCGAACTTTTCCTTAACGCCGGACTTGATGATGTCCTTAAGGTACACAACGCCCAGCACGCGGCAGTTCTTGGTCACGACCAGCGGGGTGCCGCCGGCCTTGGCGATGTGCTCGACGGCCTCGTCGCACTCCTGAGAGAACACGCTGCCGGCTGCCTCCACATAAGTGCGCACGGAATCGGCAGCGCCCTTGCGGATCTCATTGCCCTCGTAGTTCACGCCGGACATACGCGTTGCCGCGGTGAACGGGATGAACTCCATACCCTTATCCTCGAGCGTGCGACCGCGCAGACCGAACTGCTCCTTGGCGAGCACGACGATGGAACGACCCTCGGGGGTCTCGTCGGCCAGCGAGGAAAGCTGGGCGGCATCGGCCAGCTCCGCGGGATCGACGCCATCGACCGGGATGAACTCGGCGGCTTGGCGGTTACCCAGGGTGATGGTGCCGGTCTTGTCGAGCATGAGGATGTCGACGTCGCCGGCGGCCTCGATGGCGCGGCCGGACATGGCCAGCACGTTGGCCTCGTTCAGACGGCTCATGCCGGCGATGCCGATGGCGGACAGAAGGGCGCCGATGGTAGTGGGAGCCAGGCACACGAGCAGTGCCACGAGCGTGGTCACGGCCGTGGGGTTGACCATGTCGTTAAGACCGGCCGAGAAGCAGGAGTAACAATACAGGGCCAGCGTGACCAGGATAAAGACGATGGAGAGGGCCACCAGGAAGATCTCCAGAGCGATCTCGTTAGGGGTCTTCTTGCGCGCGGCACCCTCGACCATCGCGATCATCTTGTCCAGAAAGCTCTGGCCGGGCTCACTGGAGATCTTGACGATGATCCAGTCGGACAGCACCGTGGTACCGCCGGTAACGGCAGAGCGGTCGCCGCCGGCCTCGCGGACCACGGGGGCGGACTCGCCGGTGATGGCGGACTCGTCAACGGAGGCAGCGCCCTCGATGACGTCGCCGTCGCCGGGAATCTGCTCGCCGGCGCGTACGATCACCAGGTCGCCGCGCGTGAGCTCGGTGCCGGGAACGACGGTGAAGTGCTCCTTGTCCTCAACGGACTCGATGCGATGGGCCTCGACATCCTTCTTGGCCGCACGCAGGGAATCGGCCTGGGCCTTACCGCGGCCCTCGGCAAGCGCCTCGGCGAAGTTCGAGAACAGGTCGGTGAGCCACAAGATGACCGCGATGGCGACCACATAGTAAGTGGGCACACCCGCGTCCTGCACACCGAAAATGGAAGCGACGGCCAGGACGGAGGTCATGACGGCGGAAAGCCACACTAGGAACATGACCGGGTTTTGAATCTGGACGCGAGGATCCAGCTTGGCAAACGAGTCGCGGACCGCGCGGCCCATCATGTCTTTTTGCATAGTCATAAATCTGCGCCCTCCTTTACGCAATCATCTGGAAGAACTCGGCAACGGGGCCAAGCGCCAGGGCCGGGAAGAAGCTCAGGGCACCGATCAGCAGAACGATGAACACGAGCAGGAATACGAACATGCCGTTGGTGGTAGACAGGGTACCGGCGCTCTCGGCGACCTTACCCTTCTTGGCCAGCGAGCCGGCGATAGCCAGCGTACCGATGATGGGCATGAAGCGGGCGAACAGCATCTCGAGGCCGAGCATCACGTTGATCCAGGGAATGTTGCAGTTCATGCCTGCAAACGCCGAGCCGTTGTTGCCGCCGCATGAGGTGAAGGCATACAGCACCTCGGAGAAGCCGTGCGCGCCACCATTGTTGAGCTGGTCGGCAAGACCGGGCACCATGCAGGCGATGGCCGAGCACACCAGAATGGCAAACGGAGTTGCCAAGCACAGGACAACTGCCCAGCGCATCTCGCCCGGCTCGATCTTCTTGTCCAGGAACTCAGGCGTGCGTCCGACCATGAGGCCGGCGATGAACACTGTGAGGATGGCGAAGCCGATCATGCCGTACAGGCCGCAGCCCACGCCGCCGAAGACGACCTCGCCCAGAGCCATCTGGAGCATCTGGACAAAACCGCCCAGCGGGGTATAGGAGTCGTGCATGGAGTTAACCGAGCCATTGGAAGCAGCCGTCGTGAAAGCGGACCAGGTGGAAGAGGAGGCGATGCCAAAGCGGCTCTCCTTGCCCTCCATGTTGCCGCCGGCCTGGCCGTCGGTCATCTCGATATTGACCGCTCCGCCATCGGCCAGCTGCGGGGTGCCCGCATGCTCGTTGGCGGCGATGATGCCGGTGAAGATCACCAGCAGGATAAGCATCGCCGCGAAGATGGCCTTGCCCTGCTTGGTGTTCTTGACGCCGATACCGAAGGTGAAGCAACAGGCGGCCGGGATCAGCAGCAGGCTGGTCATCTCGATGATGTTGGTGAAGGCACTGGGGTTCTCATACGGATGGGCGGAGTTCACGCCGAAGAAGCCGCCGCCGTTGGTGCCGGACTGCTTGATGGCGACCTGAGGAGCCGCGGGACCCTGGGGCAGGAACTGCTCGGTGACCACGCGCGCGCCCTCGACAACCTTGCCGTCGACCTTGACCGTGTCGCCCTCGATCTGGGCGCCGTCGATGACGCTCCAGCCGCCGTCTGCATTAGGCTGAACAGCGACGGGCTCTACGAGCTCAGCCTTCTGAGCCGGCTGGAAGTTGGAGATGACGCCACCGGCAGCCAGGCAGATGCCGAACACAAGGTTCAGCGGGATGAGCACATACAGGACGGTGCGGGTGAGGTCGACCCAGAAGGAACCCAGACCCTGCTCCTTGACCTGACGGAAGCCGCGGATGAGCGCGAACATGACCGCGATACCGGTGCCAGCGGAAACGAAGTTCTGCACGGTGAGACCCATGAACTGCACAAGGTAGGACAGGGTGGTCTCACCGGAGTAGGACTGCCAGTTGGTGTTGGTTATGAAGGAAGCAGCCGTATTGAACGACAGGTCCCATGACACACCCGGCAGGTGCTGGGGATTGCCTGGCAAGAAGGACTGAAGCGCCTGGAGTGCCACAAGAGTCACGAGGCCGATCCCCGAAAAGACCAGCACGCTCGCCAAATAGCGCCTACACCCCATCTGCTCTGCCACGTCGATGCGAAGCAGACGATAGACGCCACGCTCCACAGGAGCAATCACAGGCGACAGGAACGTATGCTCACCATCCATGATATGGGCCATGAACCGACCGAGCGGAACGGCCAGGACGACGAGCACGGCAAAGTACAAGATGTACTGAATCGCAGCCTCCATAGTTTACGAATCACTCCTCATCAGAATGTAGATGTAATAGATAAAGAGTCCAATGCAGACAACTCCGATGATGGGAATGAGGATGTCCATTTACCGCCCCTTTCACGCGCGGTCCGATGTCTCGGACGCCTGCTCTCGCAAGCGTCTGGGGACAGTAAACGCTTCTAGGGATTAAAGAGGCGTGAGGGCCGGGGCTCACGTCCTTAAGATGCCGTAAAGATGCAGGTAGAAAGCACTATTGCGGCTGCAGTGCGCCTATACTCGACCTCGCGAGCATACAGTGGCGTCCTCACCGCGTATGCACGCATGGACAACGCTTCAGAAAGGCTACGTTATGCAGCGCGACGCATCGGACACTCGCGTCAATCCAGACCTCATCCTCAAGGCAATTGAGAAAGACGAGGTCGCCGATGACGCTCGAACCAGCCGGGGACACCTCAAGATTTTCTTTGGCTACGCTGCTGGCGCGGGCAAAACCTATGCGATGCTTCAAGCCGCCCACGCCGCCAAGCGGCGAGGTGTCGACGTCGTCGCGGGATACATCGAGCCGCACGAACGTCCGGCAACTGCCCATCTTGCACAAGGGCTTGAGAACGTGCCCTGTAAACTCATCGAACACAACGGCATTACGCTCAACGAGTTCGATCTAGATGCGGCTATCGAACGCGCCCCTCAGCTCATCCTTGTCGACGAGCTCGCCCATACGAATGCGCCGGGGTCTCGCCACGGCAAACGCTATCAAGACGTCGAGGAACTTCTACATGCGGGCATCGACGTCTATACGACCGTGAACGTTCAGCATATCGAGAGCCTAAACGACATGGTTGCATCCATCACCGGCGTTGTCGTGAGCGAACGAATCCCCGACCGTATCTTCGATGATGCCGACCAGGTCGAGCTCGTCGACATAGAGCCCGAAGACCTACTTGAGCGCCTTCGCGCCGGCCTCGTCTACCGTCCCGCACAAGCCGACCGAGCGCAACAGCATTTTTTTACCGTCGAGAACCTCACCGCACTCCGAGAAATCGCGCTGCGCCGCTGCGCCGATCGCACCGGCCACCTCACAGACGCCGCACGCGTGCTGGGAAACCGTGACTACTACACCAAGGAGCGTATCTTAGTCTGTGTCTCCCCGGCGCCGACCAATCCCCGCATCGTCCGTGCCGCCGCACGCATGGCGAAAGCGTTTCGCAGCGAGCTCGTCGCCCTGTTCGTAGAGAGCCCGCGCACGCAAGCCATGAGCGATGATGAGCGCGCCAAGCTTGCAGCCAATATCGCCCTAGCCGAGCAGCTCGGAGCACATATGGAAACCGTCTATGGCGACGACGTCGCGTTTCAGATCTCCGAGTTCGCGCGCCTGTCGGGTATTTCGAAGATCGTCATGGGGCGCACGGGCGAGCGCAGCAGCGTCCGTCAGACCCTCTTCGGCCGCAAATCTCTCGTAGAACAGCTCATAACATTCGCCCCGAACCTCGACATTTACATCATTCCAGACCAGTCGACTCCGCCCTCCCGGCCCAAAGGACGCCGCCGTGCGCTCTCCCTGCAGCCGCCCAGCAGCCGAAACGTACTTCGCACGCTGGCCCTCTCTCTTGTCGCCACGGCAATCGGCACGGCTTTTCGCCATCTGGGATTTGCCGATTCCAGCATCATATCCCTCTATATCCTCACGGCCCTGTTGACCGCCGTCACCACGACGGGGCGTATCTGCACGATCGTATCGAGCGTGCTCTCTGTAGTGCTTTACAACTTCTGCTTCGTCACGCCTCTGTTTTCGCTCGCCAGCTACGACCGAAGCTATCTGGTCACGTTCGGCATCATGTTCGCTACCGCTATGGTCGCCGGCGAGTTAACTGCGCGCATCGCCGACAACGCCCGTACCTCCGCCGAGAACGCATTCAAAACGCGCGTACTCCTCGAAACGAACCAGCTCTTGCAGCAAGCCCATAGCGCGGAGGAGTGCGCCCGCGTCGCCATGAACCAACTCATCAAACTGCTAAAACTCGACGTGGTCTTCTACACCGCCGAACACGGCACGCTCGGCAAGACGCTCTATGAGTCCGCTGGCACCGAAAACCGATCCGCAACGCTGCTCACCGACTACGAGCGCGCCGTTGCAACCTGGACCTATACCAACAACAAGCGCGCGGGCGCAAGCACGCGGACCCTGCCTGAGGCGCGCTGTCTCTACCTCGCGGTTCGCACCGGCGACAAGGTATTCGGTGTCATCGGCATCGACCTGGAGGGGCGCGAGATCGAAGCCTTCGAGCATTCGATCGTCCTATCTATCGTAGGTGAATGCGCCTTGGCGCTCGAAAGCGACCGGGCGGCGCAAGAGCGCGAAGAGGCTGCGGTCTTGGCGAAAAACGAGCAGCTGCGCGCCAACCTTTTGCGCTCCATCGGCCACGATTTGAGGACACCCCTCACGGCTATATCCGGATCTGCGGCAATCCTTCGGAAGAGCGACGAGAAGCTCAGCCTCGAACAACGCTGCGATCTTGCCGATGCCATCTACGACGACTCCCTCTGGCTTATCGATACCGTGGAGAACCTCCTCGCCATTACACGCGTCGAGGACGGCACCATTCGCCTCAACTTAACATCCGAGCTCATCGACGAGGTCATCGAGGCCGCCCTCAGCCATGTCGCCCAAGCATCGCATGGACGTACCGTCACCATCGAACACACTGACGACATCCTGCTGGTACGCATCGACGTCCATCTCATCATGCAGGTGCTTACGAATCTCATCATGAACGCCTTCAAATACACGCCCGAGGACTCGACTGTCACCATCAGCGCACGTCGCGAGGGTGCGTTCGTCGTGGTGGACGTCGCAGACGATGGGCCGGGTGTGGCAGACTGCGACAAGCCTCATATCTTTGAGCGTTTCTTCACCTCAAGCAATACGCAGCCCGTGGATTCGCGTCGAAGCATCGGCCTTGGGCTGTCGCTCTGCCGCTCCATCGTGGAGGCGCATGGCGGCGTCATCGAAGTTCGCGACAACCACCCCCATGGGGCCGTCTTCCGTTTTACCCTGCCCGCCGAGGAGATCGAGATTCATGAATAATGCCGCTAAGTCACGCATCCTCCTGGTCGAAGATGACCTGACCGTTCAAAACCTCGTTTCGACCGCGCTTGACCTCCACGGCTATGTCGTGAGCAAGGTTTGCAACGGCCAGGCCGCCATCATGGATGCGGTGTCGCACGGCCCCAGCCTCATCATGCTCGACCTCGGCCTTCCCGACATTGACGGTATCGAGGTCATCACGAAGATCCGAAGCTGGTCGGCAGTCCCCATTATCGTCATTTCGGCGCGCACCGAAGATTCCGACAAGATTGCAGCACTTGACGAAGGGGCAGACGACTACCTCACCAAGCCCTTTTCTGTAGATGAATTGCTCGCGCGCGTACGTGCGAATTTGAGGCGCTCCTCGATGGCGTCGAGCGAGTCGACAGAAGCGAGCACGTTCGACAACGGTCCGCTGCATATCGACTACGCCGCGGGATACGCGACGAAAGACGGACGCGAGCTCTCGCTCACCCCAACCGAATACAAATTGCTCGTCCTTCTGGCGAAAAACGTCGACAAGGTGCTCACCCACACCTTCATCACCCGCGAGATATGGGGCACGAGCTGGGACAGCGATCTGGCGAGCCTGCGCGTGTTCATGCGCACCCTGCGCAAGAAGATCGAGGCAGACCCCTCTCACCCCAAGATGATTCAGACGCACATGGGTGTCGGGTACCGCATGCAGCGTCTCTAGCCCGCCCAACAAATAGTGAAAAACGCCCCGCGAACGGATGCTCGCGAGGCGCTTAGATGTCTGGGGCTTACTTGATACCGCGGCCCAAGTCTTCGGCGATTTTGTCGACGCCTTTCAGCGCGGCACAGGTCTTTTTGTTGGAGCAATGCCCCGTGCAAACGCCACCCTGAGCGCAGTCGGCGCAGGTGCCCTTGCGGTAGATGCGCACGCATACCGCGACAAACGCAATACCGATAACAGCCAGTACAACAATATCGATAGGTGCCATAGCAAGCCTCCTCTAGTTAACCACCACTTACTTTAGCCCATTCTCAACCACCAAAAAGGGACAGGTTTATTTTGGTCGGTTTTATCTGCGGAAACGCCACATCTCCCCCACCAAAAAGCCCGAGTGTCGCTGGGACACCCGGGCTCGTGGAAAGGGGTTAATCCTTATTCGGATTTAAGCGGAAACTGCGGCGGAAGCAGTGTTGGTCTCGTCCTCGTCGGTCCAAGCGTGCTTGGGCATGGGACGGAAAATCTGGAAGAGCATCGCAACCAGCAGCACAATGGCCACAACCGTCCAGATACCAAACTGCCCCAGAACAAGCAGGTTGTAGAACTGGTTGATGAACAGGCCGATGACCCAAGCGAAGGCGCACTCGTAGCCGATGGCAATCGCGGTCCACTTGCCAGAGTCCATCTGGTTGCGGATGGTGCCAATGGCGGCAAAGCACGGAGCGCACAGCAGGTTGAACGCGCCGAAGGCAACGCAAGCGCCCATGGTGGGGAACATGCCGGCAAACGCGGTCCACAGGCTCGGGTCGGTCTCGCCCGCGTCGGCGACGGACAGCAGCGATCCGGCGGTGGCGACGACGTTCTCCTTAGCGACAAGGCCAGAGACAGTCAGCGCGGTTGCCTGCCAGGTGCTAAAGCCGAGCGGGGCGAAGATCCAAGCGACCAGGTTGCCCAGCATGGCGAGCACGGAGTAGTCCATGAACTCCTCGGGGATGCCCTCCATGGCAGGCAGGAAGCCAAAGGCGCCGTTGTAGCTACCAAAGTTGGAGAGGAACCACACCACGACGGTGGACGCGAAGATGACCGTACCGGCCTTTTTGATAAAGGCCCAGCAGCGCTCCCACACATGCAGCGCCCAAGAGCGGATCGCCGGGAAGTGGTAGGCAGGAAGCTCCATAACGAACGGCGTCGGGCGACCGGCGAAGAGCTTGGTCTTCTTGAGCATGAGGCCCGAGGCGATGACGGCAAAGACGCCCAGGAAGTAGAAGAGCGGGCTGATCCACGCGGCGGTGGTGGAAGAATCGCCGATGATGGAACCCATGAGCAGGGCGATGATCGGCAGCTTAGCGCCACAGGGAATGAACGTGGTGGTCATGACCGTCATGCGGCGGTCCTTCTCGTTCTCGATGGTCTTGGTGGCCATGACGCCGGGGACGCCGCAGCCCGAGGACACGAGCATGGGGATAAAGGACTTACCGGACAGGCCAAAGCGGCGGAACACGCGGTCCATGATGAAGGCGACGCGGGCCATGTAGCCGCAGTCCTCCAAGAAGGACAGCATGACGAACAGCAGGAACATCTGCGGGACGAAGCCGAAGATGGCGCCCAGGCCGCCGACGATACCGTCACAGACGAGCGAATCGACCAGGCCACCGTCCTCGGTGCCGCCCGCCACAAGGGCATCGTGCACCACGGTGGTGATACCCGGAACATAGGGGCCGTACTGTGCCGGGTCGACCGAATCGGCGTCGTCGCCCGCAGCCTCGACAGCTGCGTCGTAGGCGTCGCGACCCTGGCCGAGCACGTACCAACCATCGGTACCAAAGAGCTGGTCATTGGTGAAGTCGGTCACCGTGCCGCCCAGGGTGGAAACGGCGATGTAGTATACGCAGAACATGATGACGACAAAGATCGGCAGGCCCAGGATACGGTTGGTAACCACGCGGTCGATCTTCTCGGAGGTGCTCATCTTGGCAGGAGCCTTGGTCATGCACTCGTCGATAATGTGCGCGATGACGCCATAGCGCTCGCCGGTGATGATGGACTCGGCATCGTCGTCGCAATCCTGCTCGCACTGGGCGACCAGCTCTTCGACGCGAGCGGCCTTCTCCTTGGTGAGGTTGATGAGTTTGCAGGCGTCTGCATCACGCTCGAACAACTTGACGGCGTAATAGCGGCGCTTGTTGGCGGGAACGCTCGCCGGCAGGTTGTTCTCGATGTGGGTCAGAACGTCCTCAATGGAAGAATCGAACTTATGCTCCGGCACCTGGCCCTTAGAAGCGGCAGACTTCTTGACCTGCTCGAACAGCTCCGTGATGCCCTTGTTCTTAAGAGCGGAGATCATCATAACCGGGCAGCCGAGCTTCTTGGAAAGCTTATCGGTGTCGATCTTGTCGCCATTCTTCTCGACCAGGTCGGCCATGTTGAGGGCGACGACCACGGGCAGACCGGTCTCGATGACCTGAAGCGCCAGGTACAGGTTGCGCTCGAGGTTGGTAGCATCGACAACCTGGACGACCACATCGGGCTCGCCGCTCATGAGGTAATCACGCGAGCACTGCTCCTCGGGGCTGTAGGGGGAAAGCGAGTAGATGCCGGGGAGGTCCGTGATGGTAACGTTCTTGTCGCTTAGGAGCTTGGCCTCCTTTTTCTCAACCGTGACGCCGGGCCAGTTGCCAACGTAGCCGTTGGCGCCGGTGATCAGGTTGAAAAGCGTGGTCTTGCCGCAGTTGGGGTTACCCGCCAGCGCGACATGGATCTGAGAATCCGCCATTCAATCCTTCTTCCTTGTTTGCCCGCGCTGCTTTCTCCGCGCAGGCTGGATAATGTGCTTTAAAGTTGCTGCATTAAGTTAGAAAAACCTAACTTGATCTGCAGAAATATGCGCCGCGAGTCCTTACTGAACCTCGACGACGGCGGCCTCCTCCTTGCGGATGGAAAGCTCGTAGCCGCGCACGTTGATCTCGACCGGATCACCGAGCGGTGCAACCTTCACGACCTTGAACGAAGTGCCCTTGATGAGCCCCAGGTCCATAAGGTGGCGGCGAAGCGCACCCTCACCGTGAAGCTTGACGATGGTGGAGCTCTCGCCCACCTTAACGTCACCCAACGTCTTCATCCTCTTGTCCCCCTTTCGGTTTTTATGAAATGCTGCGGACTAACCGACGGTCATGATGTGCATGGCAACCTTGGAATCGATGCCAAAGCGTGCGCCCAGCACCGTGACGATGATATTGGCGCCACTCGAGCTCACCACGTGGATTTCGTTGCCCTCAACAAAGCCGAGGTCCTTGAGGTGGTGTTTCATGTCCTCATTGCCCTTTACACGAGACACGCGCACGGTTTCGCCCGCTTTTACCATCGAAAGCGGCATGGCCGGCATCTGCGGTCCGCAAGACATGAGTTGCTCCTAACGTCAGTTCGTCCTCAACATCGACGCGTAAAAAGTTAACCACGTCTATGTTCGCTATAGTAAACTAGCACGTGGTTAACTTTTTGGAAAGGGTCCCCATTCAGATTTCGAAAAAGTTTCCTATACGAAACAAAAAGGCGCGGCAAAGGACCATCCTTTACCGCGCCCTATCATGCTTAGAGCGAGAGATTTCTGATCGATGTGACACAGGAGGCCTCATCCACGCCCGAAACGCGGAACACGACGTCTTCGCCACATTCACCGCAGAGTGCCATGAGCCCTATAACGTCGCGGCCATCCGTGTGGCGATCGCCGATACTGACTGACACGTCGCTACGATGCTTGGCAATGATGTCATAGAGCAGCGCAACCGGGCGGGCATGTAATCCCAACGGATCTTTAATCGTCTTTGTAAACTCGACCATGTCCCCTCCCACGACATCGCACATTCGGCCGGCAAACCCAGCCACGTGGTAGTTATTGTAGCGTTAGATGCTTGTCGAGAGCCCCTCTGAACACCTCGTGGTCAAAAAGTGGCAAATATGAGTACTGTCACCAATTTAGTAGCAGCAAAATCGAGAGCAAATTGCCTACTTTGAGCGATTCGAAGAGGTTGAAAGCCGTCAAACGTCCTTTAAAGGGGGTTAGATAAATTGATTTTGAGCCCATTTTTGCTCAGAACAGGCCGAAAAATATGACACCTCTTTTGCAGCAGTACTCATATTTGGCATTTTTTGCCCACAGGGTCCAAAACCATGCCCCAAAACACAAAAGGAGGGGCCTCGTAAGGCCCCTCCTTAGGAAGGGGAATCGTTTTATTCCACAGCCGCAGATTAATCCTAGCCGCTACTCCATCATGTCGAGGACGGAGGGGCGCAGCTCGCTCTCGGCGGCCTCGGGATCGGTCTCGCGCAGACGGTTGATATAGCGGTTGTACCACATCACGGCAAGGCCCAGGAAGACAACCACGCCGCCAACGTTGTAGACCAGCGTCAGCCACAGCGGCTGATCGAGCGGAATGGTGCCGCAGATAAGCACGAAGCAGAAGACCACAAGCAGGAATGCAGCAATGGCCAGGCCAAAGGTACGCGAGCCCATGCGGAAGCCACGGGGAGCAGCGTCGAAGTTCTTGCGCAGCATAAAGTAGGCAAGCAAAATCAGCAGCGGCGGGAGCAGAGCGGTGGCAGCCGTCATGTTGGTGACGATCATGAGCAGGTCGTCGAGGTTACCGGAGCCCAAAGCAGGGATGATTAGGATGGGGACGACGATGGCGAACTGCAGCCAAGCGGCGCGGGCAGGAATGCCATGCTCGTTGAGCTCGACGATCTTGCTACCAAAGACGCCCTTGGGGATCTCGGTGAAGAAGACCTTGATGGGAGCGGAGGTCCACATCATGAGGGAACCCAGCGTAGCGGCGAGAAGGATCAAGCCGATGACGCGCGTGGACACTTCCATAGGAATGCCAAAGTGGGCAAAGACAGCGCCGAACACGTCGAAGATGCCGGTGGAGATGGCAACGCCGCCCTCGGGAATGAACAGGTTGACCAGCAGCGAAGCGCCTGCATACAGAAGGCCGATGGTCAGGCCGGCGATAACGACGGTGCGCACGAAGGCCTTGACGCCACCCTTAAGGTCGTTAAGGAACACGCCGACAGACTCAGCGCCGCCAACGCCCTGGATGATCCAGGCAAGCGTACCGAAGAAGCCCCACATAGTGGCGAAGTTGCTCATGTCGGGAGCCATGTTGGCGGGCGTGGGAGCCGTAGCGAACTCAACGCCGCCAAAGGCAGCAGCCAGGGACAGCAGGATGAACACGGCAGTCAGGCCGAGAGCCGCGGTCGAACCGAAGGAGGAAATAGAGCCGATCCACTTAGCGCCCTTGGTCGAAACCCACGTGGCGATAGCAAAGACGACGATCTCGATAATGGTGATCCACAGCTGCGAAAGCTCGGCATTGGCACCAAAGAACACGTAGCTCGCGTAGATGATGACGTTGGGCAGGACGGACGCGAAGTAGAACAGGTTAACGAACCAGTAGCTAAATGCCGTCAGAAACGCCCAGCGGCCGCCCATCGAGGTCTTGACCCAGGCGTACACGCCCGACTCGGAGTCCTTGTTGAGGCCGACAAACTCGGCGGTAACCAGGGTATAGGGGACAAAGTACAAAAGCGTGGCGAAGAAGAACGACGGCGCGGCTGCCAAGCCGATAGCCGCGTTGTTGTTGATGATGTTCTTGATACCGAACACGGCGGCGACCGTCATGCCCAGCAGAGCGAACGAACCAATCGTTCCTCGTTTTTCAGAGCTCATAAGCCCTCCCAATCATCTATTAAATGTCATCTAAACCCGTCCGAGCTGCAAGTGCAAACACGGACGGCGCACCTGCTAAGGGGAATGGGGAAAAGGGAGTCAACAAAGCCATCCCCCTTAACGGCGCGAAGCAAACGTCCAGGCGGACGAATACTACTTGTTGGGGAAGGAATATCCTTCAACCGTCACGTGCAGTACCACGACGCGGGAATCCGCGGCATCAGCCACGACACGGTAGGCCTCGTCGATCTCGACGACAGCAACGCCGCCGGCGGAAATCGTCACAGTCTCCCCCGTACCCTCAAAGCGCTCGCGATCATCGATATCGCTGTAGGCGCGGGTGCAGGTGAGGCCTGCCTTGGGGGCAACCTCGACAGTCAGGTCGCCGTCGAGCGGGGCGAGCACGGCATGATAGCGACGGTGACCGACCAGATCGGCGGTAGCGGCCTCGTGGGCGTTCACCCACCAATACACCAACGAGTCGCCGATGGAGTACGCCACATCGTGCTGCAGTTCAGAAACGCCGTCGAGCGCCTGGCCGGTACGCATCCACTTCTTGACGGACTTCATCTGAGCGTCGAAATCGGCGCGCGAGTTAAAGACATGCATGGCTTATGCCTCCTTAATGGGTGCCAGCGCCTGAGCCAGATCGGCAGACGTCAGCGGTCGCAGGGACACCTCAAAGCTGAAGCTCTCAAAACGGGTGCGATAGGAATCGAGCACCTCGGAACCCCAAGAGTTCGAGCCAAGGCCGAGCAGCTGGTCGTTGATGTTGACCGTGACCGTATCGCCCTTGACAAGGTCGTAGACGTGCTTGGCGTTATCGATGGCCTCGCAGCTATAGGGCCATGCCGAGAATGAGAACGGGTTGGAGGCGGCGTCAGCCGGACGGGTCACCAGCACGCCGTCGCCATGGCTAGAGCGCAGAGCAACCCAGCGGGTACCCTCGCGGTTGGCGCAGTCCTGAGGCATAACGTAGGGCGTGAACATGTCGTCGACCGTGGTGCGGTAATGACCGACCGGGTTGGCGCGCAGCGAGTCCGGATAGTTCTCGCCTGGGCCGTGGCCATACCACTCGACGGCACGATCGCAACCGGGGACCTCGAAGGAGATGCCGATGCGCGGGATGATATCCGAGTAATCGCCGTAGGGCTCGCCGGAAACCTTGAGGTCGACACGACCGCTCGGAAGCACGGTGTAGACGAGCTCGACGCGCATGCCGAACGCGCGGACGGGAGGAGCGATACGCTGGCTCACGGTAACGACGACCGCATTGCCATCCTGCTTCCAAGAAACCTTGCGGGTAGACGTCTGCATCACATCGATGAAGTTGTCCTTCCACAGGGAGTCATACTCCTGAGCGTGGTTGTCGACGAGCGGATGCCAAAAACCAACCTGGGGACCAGAGGCCATGACGTCGCGGCCGGATGCCTTCCACTCGCTCACGGTACCGTTGACTTTGCTGAAGGCCAGCTCGCCATTGAGGGAGTGAATGCGGATCTCCTGCTCGGTCTCCTCGACCGTAAGCTCAGGACGAGCGGGGGCGGCGATGGCCGGCGCCGGATGGTTGGCGATGGCAAACTGGCTAGCACCCAACTGGAACATCGGCTCGCACCAGACGTGAGCGGCCATGGTGTAGGCGTGCACGGTCAGCAGGGTCTCCCCCACTGCGGCCTCGCGAATCACCAGCGGCAGCTGGACGGACTCGCCGGGGGCAACCGCACCGGGCATGAGCGTCTTGCGGCAGACCACGTCGCCGTCCACCAGGGTCTCGGCCGACAGGCAGACATCCTCGAGGGTGGTAAACCAACGCTTGTTGGTGACGGTCAGCTCGCCTGCCTCGGCGTCATAAGCCATGCGAACCGGGCAGATGACCTGGCCATACTCAGTGAGGCCCGGACTCGGCTGCTGCCAGGGGAACACCATGCCATCGATGCAGAAGTTGCTGTTGTTGGGGTAATCGCCGTTGTCGCCACCATACATATCGTAGGCAACGCCGTCCTCGGTCACAGCAGCCAAACCGTGGTCGCACCATTCCCAGATAAACTGGCCTTGGATGCAATCCCAGCGATCGAAGACCTCCTGGTACTCGGACAGGCCTCCGGGGCCATTGCCCATGGAGTGACCGTACTCGCAGTTGATGCGCGGCTTGGGGAACGGATGCTCACCAAAGTCGTTCATCTGCGACACACGGGAGTACATCGTGGAAATGACATCGACGGTATCGGCGTTGCGGTCCTCCTCGTAATGGACCGGGCGACCATCGAGCTCGTGAGCCTTGGCGTACATCGCGCGGATGTTGCAGCCATAGCCGCTCTCGTTGCCCATCGACCACATAATGATGCAGGCGTGGTTGCGCTCCTGCATCACCAGGCGCTCAATGCGGTCGACGTAGGCCGGCTCCCATGCCGGGTCGTCGGTGACCAGGGCGATATTGCCGATATTCTCGAAGCCGTGGCTCTCCATATCGGTCTCGGCGACCAGCATGATGCCATACTCGTCGCACAGCTCGTAAAAGCGCGGGTCGTTGGCGTAGTGGGACGTGCGCACCGCGTTGATGTTGTGCTGCTTCATGAGCTCAAGGTCGCGGCGCATGCGATCGAGACCCACGGCGCGACCCTTGTGGTCATCGTGATCGTGGCGGTTGACGCCGTGCATCTTAAAGTAGGTGCCGTTGAGGTAGATATGATTGCCCTCGACCGTCACCTCGGCAAGGCCCTGGCGATGCGGGACGTACTCGCTGACCTGGTCACCGTCGTAGACCTCAAACGTAAGGTCATAGAGGAAGGGGTCCTCGGGATTCCAGAAGTGGGCATCGGTCACGCTGCACTCGGCATGGCCGTCGACGCACTCGCCCGTAGCCACCACGTTCTCGCCATCGCTGAGCGTAAACACGACGCGGGAAGCGCCCTCGGCCACCGTATCGAGCGTAATCAGAGCGGCATCGCCCTCGCGGTGCGTGCGGAACCTAAAGTCGACCAGGTGTGCGGCGGGACGCTGCATAAGGTACACATCGCGGAAGATGCCCGATGCCCACCACATATCCTGATCCTCGATATAGCTGCCATCGCTGTACTGCAAGACCTTGACCGCAAACAGGTTATCGCCCTCGACGAGCGCGTCGGTCACGTCGAACTCGGCAGACAGGCGCGAGCCCTTGGTCATGCCGATAAACTTGCCGTTGACGTACAGCTCGCCATAGCTCTCGATGCCGTCAAAGCGAATGATCTCGCGAGCGCCGGCAGGCACGGCGGGAAGATTGACGATGCGCTGGTACACGCCCGTGGGATCGTCAGAGGGAACGAACGGCTGATCCACCGGGAACGGGAAACCCTCGTCGGTGTAGGCAAGGTTGCCATAACCATCCACCTGCCACAGGTGCGGAACCTCCACGTGATCCCACTCGGGCTCGTACGTGGAAAGCTCCTCGTTAGAGACGGCAGCAGGCCCCTCAAAGAGGCGGAACTGCCACGAGCCGGACAGCTGGACAAACCCGCGCGACAGCTCGCGGCTGTACGTAGCGGCGAGATCGGCGGTCTCGTAACCCATGAAGTACGCATGGGGTGCCAGGCGGTTCCTGTGGGTGAGCGCTTGGTTTTCCCAATCGTTAATGGCGTCCATGGTGATGCTCCTTCGTCATCGTAGTGATTCTTGTGCAACCGGTTGTCCTTATCTTACGGTCGATGCAAAAAACTGTGCAACCGGTTGTCCGCTGAACGGTCGATTTGATCGGGTTAACGGTGCAACCGGTTGTACAACCGGGACACTTATGTCACCCTGAGTATCGACACTCAGCGCAAGACATCGTTCTTAAGCTCGTAGGCAACCACCACGCCCGCTGATATCTCACCCACACGAGACGTATTCGATTGTGGCTTGGTTGCAAAACGACACCGGTCACCGGATACCATGAACGCTGTTCAGGCGCACTATAGTAAGCTGTATCCGCACCAACCCGTATCAGCGACAACATCGACCGCATTCTCCAGGAGACGCCATGACCCAACCAGTTCGCACCGCACCTACGCTTGCCGAGGTTGCCGCAGCTGCCGGCGTGTCGCGCTCCACGGCATCGCGCGCTCTCAACGATTCGCCCCGCATTAGCGAGGAAACCAAAAAGCGCGTCCGCGCGGCGGCCAAGGAAGTCAATTTTGTCCCCAACGCTCGTGGCCGAGCGCTCGCTGTCGGGCGCACGGAAATCATCGCCGTGCTCGTGACCGAGCCCCTAAGTGAACTCTTCAGCGACCCCACCTATAGCGAGTTTTTGAGCGGCATTACCGAGGAACTGTCGGAGTCGTCCTATCTGCCCGTTATCTTGCAGGCGTCTTCTACGCATGAGCGCAACCGCGCACGCGAGCACTTTGAGCGCCGCTCGTTCGACGCCGTGATCGACGTCTCCCCCTACAAGGGCAGCGAGCTGCTCGAGGTGCTGCGCGAGCTGGGCGTACCCACCGTGTTGTGCGGCCAGCTCGAGGGCCACCCCTATCGCGATGTGTTCTCGACAGTCTACTCTGACGACGAAGAGGGCGGACACTTTGCGGCACTCGCCATGAAGGAACGCGGGCGCAAAGATATCGTCGCCGTGTTGGGACCGCAAGACAACCCCGCTGTTGTCGACCGCCTGCGCGGCTACCGTGCCGTCTTGGGCGAAGACCTCCCAGACGCAAACGTTATCTATACCGGCTGGAACAACGGAGACGGCTATCAGGCCATGCACCAGATCCTCGCGCGCGAGATTGCTTTCGATGGCGTGCTCTGCGGATCGGACCGTATCGCGGCTGGCGTCATCACCGCGCTCAACGAGGCAGGCCTATCCGTTCCTGCGGACGTTTCTGTCGTCGGCTTCGACGATCACGAGATTGCGGCGCGCTGTGTCCCCGCGCTCACGACCGTCCGTCAGCCCCTGCGCGAAGAAGGCCACATGGCCGCCAACATTGCGCTCGACATGATCAATGGTGCCGAGCCCACCACCTCCGTGATGCACATGCAGCTGATCCAGAGAGACTCGCTATAAAAAACTGGGGCAGTCTTTCCGCCAGACAATTGTTGCGGAAAGACTGCCCCGTTTTGAGCGCTCATTCTGGGGTACAGTTTCCGTTAGACGGCTCAACCGGAAACTGTGCCCCATTATTTTGCCGAATTCTGGGTCGCGCTTTCCCAGAGGACCCCCTTTGGGAAAGCGTGACCCGTTCTGGACACAGATTCCGGGACGCACTTTCCGCGACGCCCGGTCATCCCAAGCCCTCACAATCTCGGCGCATAAAAAACGAGGAAAGGCACACGTCCTTCCCTCGTTGCAAGCAATATGTAGCCGCTCGCCTACATCAGGCGCAGGCTGACGTCCTTGAGCTGGGCGCCGGAAACGGCACTCGGGGCGCCCGACATGAGGTCGGAGCCACTGGCCGTCTTGGGGAACGCCATGACGTCGCGGATGGAATCGGAGCCGGTGAGCAGCATGCACACGCGGTCCAGACCCAGAGCGAAACCGCCCATCGGGGGTGCACCAAACTTGAGGGCCTCCATGAGGAAGCCAAACTGAGACTCGGCACGCTCCTCGGTAAAGCCCAGGAGCTTGAGCATGGACATCTGCATCTCGGCGTTGTGGATACGCATACCGCCGCCGCCGGCCTCAAAGCCGTCCATGACAAAGTCGTAGGTGCAAGAACCGGCTGCCAACGGGTCGGCCTCAATCTTGGCGATGTCGGTCTCGGTCGGCAGGGTAAAGGGCTGGTGCTCGGCAGCATAGGCCTTGCGATCCTCGTCCCAATGGAACAGCGGGAAGTTGACGACCCACAGGAAGTCGTGACCCTCGCGCTTGATCTCGAGTGCGTTGGCCATGTGAGAACGCATGCCACCCAGGATCTCGTCAGAGAGCAAACGCGGGCCGGCGGCGAACATCACAAGATCGCCGGGCTCGACGTCCATGCGCTCGCGCAGGGCAGCCATCTCCTCGTCCGAGAAGAACTTGACGATGGGGCTGTTGATGGAGCCGTCCTCGCGGAAAGCGATCCAGGCCAGACCCTTGGCGCCAAACGTGGAGGCCACGCCGGCGAGCTTATCGATCTTGGCACGTGCCCAAGCACCGGCGCCCTTGGCGTTGATAGCCTTGACGACAGAGCCCTCCTCGTTTGCGGCGGTCGCAAAGACCTTGAACTTGGAGTTGGCGAAGATGTCGGTCAGGTCGACCAGGTGCATGCCATAGCGGGTATCGGGCTTGTCGGAGCCATAGGTGTCCAGGGCCTCCCAGTAGTCCATACGACGCAGCGGCGTGGGCATCTCGACGCCCATGCGGCCGAAGGCGTCGGCCAGGACCTCCTCGAGCGCGCTCATGACGTCGTTCTGGTCCACGAAGGACATCTCGATATCGACCTGGGTGAACTCGGGCTGACGGTCGGCACGCAGGTCCTCGTCGCGGAAGCACTTGGCAACCTGGTAGTAGCGCTCGACGCCACCGACCATGAGCAGCTGCTTCAGAAGCTGCGGGGACTGCGGCAGAGCGTAGAAGTTGCCCGGCTGGATACGGCTGGGGACGATGAAGTCGCGGGCGCCCTCGGGCGTGGACTTAAACAGGGAGGGCGTCTCGACCTCCATGAACTCACGGTTGTGCAGCGCCTCGCGAATGGCAAAGGTAAAGTCGGAGCGCAGCTTGAGGTTTGCCATCATCTCGGGACGACGGAGGTCCAGATAGCGATAGCGCAGACGGGTGTCCTCGCTAGTCTCAATACCGTCCTCGATCTGGAACGGCGGGGTAACGGACGTGTTGAGCACCTCGGCGTGGTCGGTCAGGACCTCGATCTCGCCGGTCGCGAGCTTGGTGTTGGTGGTCTCCTCGCCACGGGCGCGCACGACGCCGTGAATCTTGATGGGCCACTCGGGACGCATGGTCTCGGCGATCTTAAAAGCATCGCCGTCGGAGTGCTCGGGGTCGAAGGTGAGCTGCGTGATGCCCTCGCGGTCGCGAAGGTCGCAGAAAATAAGGCCGCCGTGGTCGCGGCGACGGCTCACCCAACCGGTGAGGGTGACCTCTTCGCCCACGTTCTCGCGGCGAAGCTCGCCGCAGGTACGGGTGTGCATGGAATGCTCGTCGATGGGACGGGTCTGGCTCATACCAGTGATCCTCCTTTATGGATCTGTGCCGCCCCGTGTCGTTCCGGGCGGCGTCGTACAGATTTGCCCAGCCTGCGTAAACCGCGCAGCCGGACATGGCGTTCTATCTTATCGCACCCGCGCCGATGTACCGCGAAAAAGTGGCTCCCGCCCAAAGACTTGACGGAGACGAAACAATTGACGCACCGCGGCACCCGCGTGCGCGCATCACGTGCGACAATATGCCCCAATAAAACGCACTCGGAAAGGCCCGTCATGACTGCACGCCTCATCGTTATGGATATCGACTCCACGCTCATCAACCAGGAGGTCATCGACCTGTTGGGCGAGGAGGCCGGCGTGGGCGGGCAAGTTGCGCAAATCACCGAGCGCGCCATGCGCGGCGAGCTGGACTTTAAGCAGGCGCTCGAAGAGCGCGTGGGGCTGCTCGCCGGCCTGGACGAGAGCGTGTTCGAGCGCACCTTTGAGCGCGTGACATTTACCCCCGGCGCGTTGGAACTTGTGCGCTCGGCGCACAGCAAGGGCTGGAAGGTCGGCGTGGTGAGCGGCGGCTTCCATGAGGTGGCCGATAAGATCGTGGCCGCTGCAGGCATCGATTTTTGCTTGGCCAACCGCCTGGAGGTCGTAGACGGCAAGCTCACGGGTAAGCTGGCGGCAGACATTGTGACCAAGGAGTCCAAGCTCATCCAGCTGCTGGATTGGGCAGTTGAGTGCGGTGTCGATATGGCCCACACGGTCGCTATTGGCGACGGGGCAAACGACATCCCCATGATCCAGGCCGCGGGCACGGGCATCGCGTTTTGCGCCAAGCCCAAGACGCGCGAAGCCGCTCCGTTTGCCATCGACGAGCGCAACCTCATGCTCGCTATGGACATTATCCTGCGCGACTAGCCGATCCCTCTAACAATTGAATCAGTCTGTCCTATAGTTTCCGAACAATTTTGTCTTAGTGTTCGGAAACATACCCTTTGAGTGCTAGACTTTGCGCCGTCGAAGGGAACATATATGGATAAGCAAGATCTTGAGCTGCTGCTGAGTGATGTTGCCGGCGGATCAGTCACCCCGGCCGATGCCCTTACGCGCATCCAGACGGCTCCGACCGCCGATTTGGGCTTTGCGCAGCTCGATCTTTCGCGCGGAGTGCGCCAGGGAGCCGGCGAGGTTGTCTACGGCGCCGGTAAAACCGCCGAGCAAATTGCCGCCATTATCAAAGCATTACTCGATGCCGGCCAGGAGCGCATCCTGGTCACGCGCCTGGATACCGAAAAAGCCGCGCGCACCGCTGAGCTTCTCGACAACGACATCGACCTGGGATATGTCCCGGACGCCCAGCTCGCCCTGGTGGGTGGCAAGCCCTCCCCCACCGGCAACGGACGCGTTGTCGTCGCCTGCGCCGGCACGAGCGACCTGCCCGTCGCCGAAGAGGCGGCACTGACGGCCGAGTTCTACGGCAACGAGGTCGATCGCCTCTACGACGTGGGTGTCGCCGGCCTGCACCGCCTGCTCGCTCATGCTGAGGAACTTGCCCAGGCGCAGGTGGTCATCGCCATCGCCGGCATGGAAGGCGCCCTGGCGAGCGTAATCGGAGGCCTTGTGAGCTGTCCGGTCATCGCCGTCCCCACCAGTGTGGGCTATGGCGCGAGCTTTGGCGGCGTGGCCGCACTGCTCGCCATGCTCAACTCCTGCGCCAGCGGCGTTTCGGTCGTCAACATCGACAACGGCTTCGGTGCCGCCTACCAGGCAAGTCTTATCAATCATCTGAGCGCCGGCACATCCCGCGCCCGCTAAGGAGCATTTCATGTCCAACCATCAGCACACGCTTATCATCGACGGCACCTCGGGCATCAGCGGCGACATGACCGTCGCGGCCCTGCTCGACCTGGGCGCCAGCGAGGAGCACCTGCGCGAACAGCTCGCCACGCTGCCGGTCGACGGCTTTGAGATTGCCGTGTCGCGCGTAAACAAGCATGGCATCGACGCCTGCGATTTCGACGTCCAGCTTGCAGAGGGGCTCGAGAACCACGACCACGACATGGCCTGGCTCTACGGCAACGAATCAGCTGCCGAGCACGCACATGAGCATGAGCACCACCATCATGACCATCATGACCATGGTGAGCATGAACACGAGCACTGCCACGAGCATGACCATGAGGGCCACGGTCATGGCCACGAGGATCACCATCACGCCCACCACCATCACCACCGTTCTTTGGCAGACATCACCGACATCATCGATGGCTCGCAGCTAAGCGATGGCGCCAAGCGCCGCGCCCTCGCCATCTTTGCCGCGCTCGCCGCCGCCGAGGCCAAGGCCCACGGCAAAACGCCCGAGACCGTCATGTTCCACGAGGTGGGCGCCGTCGACTCCATCGTCGACGTCTGCTCTGTCGCCATCTGCCTCGATGACCTGGGTATCGAGGACATCGTGGTCGAGTCCCTCTCCGAGGGTCACGGCACCATCCACTGTGCCCACGGCCTCATGCCCATTCCCGTCCCCGCTGTCGTCAACCTGTGCCAGGCAGGCAATATCGCCCTCACGCCCGCACCGGTCGCCGGCGAGCTTGTGACGCCCACGGGCGCCGCCATCGTCACCGCGCTGCGTACGTCCGACCAACTGCCCTCACGCTACCGCATCGAAGCCGTCGGCTACGGCGCCGGCAAGCGCCCCTACGAGGGCTGCTCCGGGACGCTCCGCTGTCTGCTCGTTGACGCGGACGCATAGCCATGGATGCCCGCAAGGCCAAAAGCCGCGCCGCGATCGTCGCGGCGTTCTCCGAGCTGCTGCGCGAGGAGGACTACGGCAAGATCACCGTCGGCGACATCATCGCGCGCGCTCACGTAGGCCGTGCGACATTCTACGGCCTCTTCAAGAGCAAAGATGACCTACTGTCCGAACTCGTGAGCGACATCTGCACCCACGCCCTCGACGACGATGGCACACCGCTCGACGACCCACTCGTGCAGGTCGAGCATATCCTCAACAACCTCTGGGAGCGCCGCCAGGGCGTTCGAGCCCTCGTAGCCGGCGCCGGCTCACGCGTCTTCGCCGACTGCTTACGCAAGACCATCATGTCACGAGCAGCCGAAACCGTCCCCGCCGACCCCACAGGCCCCGCCGGCACCATGGACCGCAGTTTCCTACTACACCACATAGCCTCAAGCTTCGTAGGAATGGTCCAATGGTGGGCCTGGCACAACTTCCAAGCAGATAAGGCCGATGTGGCAAAAGATTACCTATCAGCCATAAAACCCCTCTTCAACTAAGTAAGTAAGCCTCTCATCCCAAAGCACCGCCCCACCCCAAGGCGCCACGCATCCCAAAGTGTCACTCGCACCTCAAAGCGCCTAACAACAAAGTGCCCACCACATCCAAATTCAGATATATATGTTGGTTGCTTGTTCGAACGCAACTGGATTCCCGCAGGGTCCGGCATAGGTTAACTTTCCGCCGCACTCCGCAGGACGCAAGAAGCTCCCGCCGCACGAAGTGCGCAGCGGGAGCTTCTTGCATGTCCGAGGACGCGGCGGAAAGTTAACCTATGCCGGACCCGGGCGTTATATCAATTGTCTTGGACTAGAACATGCCCAAGAAACCGTGCACAAACAGCGCGGCCAGAGCGGCACCGACAAACGGCGCGATGCCAGGAACGAGCAGGCCGTACTTCCAGTTGTTGTCGGCCTTGTTCTTGATCGGCAGCACCTGATAGGCCATGCGAGGACCAAGGTCACGAGCCTGGTTCATGGCGAAGCCAGTGATGCCGCCCATGCCCATACCAACGGCCCAAACGATCAGACCGACGCAGATAGCGAGCATCAGAACGTTCTCGCCGGCGCGGCTAGCGGCAGCAAGGATGGCGCTGATGAACACAAAGGTGCAGATAGCCTCGCAGAAGAAGTTACGGGCATAGTTCGTACCCTCGGTGGTGGGGTTGGTCGAGAAGATGTTGCGCTGGGCAATGGGGTCGACGACGCCCTCGGAAGCCTTGAACTCATCGGCATACATAAGCCAAGCGATTACGGCGCCCACAAAGCCGCCGAGCATATCGGCAATCATGAAGGGGATGCAGCTGCTCCACGGCACCAGGCCTACGATGCACTGGGCAAGCACCATAGCCGGGTTCATGCACACGGCGCCGCCAAAGACAAACAGGCAGACCGAGATGCCAAAAGACCAGGTGGTGATGGCAAACATATGGCCGGAGCCCTGATACTTGGTGCCCTTGAGCACGGTATCGCAGTGCACGCCCACGCCAAAGATGATCATGAGGGCCGTTGCGCCGAATTCGCAGAGGAGTTTGGTAAGCATAAAACCTTATCTTTCTTGTCGGTTATAAACGATTCGTTTAGGCCGCGCACTAGTGCTGCGCGACAACAACGCCCAGACCATCGGGAATAACTGCTACCTTGGCATCGGCACCCTTCATCTCAAAGGCGAGCTTGAGCGCCTCCTCGATAGTGTTGACCGGCGTCATGTGCATATCCTTGAGCATCTGGTGATCGCACAGGTCGGTGACCATGATCACAGGGTGATGCGCCAGAATGCGGGCGAAGATTTGGCTCGTCCACTGATCGGGCAGGGTCTCGTCCTTAGGACGATCGATGCAGGCGCGCTCAAACTCCGCCGGATCGTTGTCGGCGATGTTGTGATAGAAGCCCTCGCCACCGTGACCGTCGGCACAACCGGCGACGTCGATGATCACGCCACCCTCGGGAAGCGTAGCCTCGGCAGAGCACATGCCCTTCACGGCCTGGTAGATGTTCTGGTCGAGCGGGTAGCCGCCGTTGGTGGTGATGGCGATCTCGCACTCGACGGGCTCAACGCCGGCAAGGCTCTTCACGAACTCGCAGCCAGCCTCGTGCGCCTTGTGGATGTCGCCGGCAAAGGAGCCGATGACCTCGTGCTTGCCGTTGAGCACCACGTTGAGCACAAAGGCAAGGTGAGCCATCTCGGCAGCGGCAAACATATCCTCGCTCACGTGGTTGTGGCACAGGTTGCCGGCACGCGAATGGGAATCGTTCACAAACTGACCGTTGTGGTTGTACATGATGGTCTTGTAGCTGGCGATACCAGGCAGGACGGACTTGCGGCTACCAGAGAAACCGGCAAAGAAGTGCGGCTCAATAAAGCCCTCGGCAAGCAGCAGATCGCAATCGACGGCAATCTTGTTGATGATGCACTCGCCACCAGAAGGCAGGGTGCCGATCTTTTTCATCATGCTGTCATCAGTCGCGACGTGCATAACGATTTCCTCGTTGGCAACGATCTCCTCGCCGTACTTGTTGACGAGCTCCTCGTGCGTCGACGGACGGTGCATACCCGTAGCAACCAAAATACGCACACGAGCCTCGGGCGCAGCGGAGTGGATGTGATGCAGCAGAATAGGCATCGTCACACGCGAGGGAACGGGACGCGTATGGTCGGAGCTAATGATGACAATATCCTTCTTGCCAGCACAAAGCTCCTCGAGCGAAGGCGAGCCATAAGGGTTGGCAAGCGACTCCTCTACCAGCTCTTCCTGCGATTTCGTGGTCTTAAACTCGTTTTGATGACCCTCCATCACACCAGCGAAGTTCTTATCCTCGAGCTCCAGATGCAACGTCTTGTGGTCAAACGGCAGTTCACATTCAAACAATGACGAGCGCCCTCTTCCTTTCAACTGACACACTAGATAAACCGTTGGAAGGATACGCCGCTCACCGAAAAACGCCACCGTCCACCGAGTCATTAACACAACGTTCATATTTGACCTACAACAAAACAGCCGCGATCCCAAACGGGACCGCAACCGCCTGTAAAAGACACAATAGACAGGATGACTTACGCAGCGCCGAGGCAAACATCTACCCCGAGATGTACGCACGTAAGCCATTTTGCATAAATGCGTTAATTAATTGCATAAGATGGCGCAAGGATTTCTAGCCGTAACAGGGTGGTACCCTCCGGAGCGTGCATTTTTGCGAGTATTCAGCATCGCGGGATAAGATTTTGGTGTCAAAAGTCTTTCAAAAGGTAGATAGTCCTCATGACTCGTCCCATCTGGATAGCATGCGGCGAGAAACCAGCCATATATGAACATCGCCAAAGCCCAATCGTCGTGCAAAAGCATCAACAGGGGCCGCGAACGTCACCCATAGCCTTATGCACCAATCTTTGGCTGCTGAAAACTCCGTTTTTTGCACGTCGTCCCAAGCACCACCCTCACCCAGCGGCTGATCCGCCGTAAACCGAGGGCGAAAGGACCCGACGGGTTTCCCTCTGAATGCATTCCGCAGCACGAAGCCCTTTCCAAACGCGCGGAGCGCGCCATTAATTCCCCCAGCAGTAATCCGCTGAAGACCGGACATCGCAGGGCCCGCCATTAGTTTACTTTTAGGCACACTCCGCAGGACGCAAAAGCCCTCGCCGCACTCCGCATCAGGCGCGAAGCGCGCCTAATTCTCTTCAGCCCCAATCCCTGAAGAACGAGGACGAAGGGACCCGATGGGTTTCCCTCTGAATGCACTCCGCAGCACGAAGCCCCCTTATCCGCAGCTCCGAAGGAGCAGGATAAGGGGGCTTCAAGTGCGAGGACGCATTCAGAGGGAAACCCATCGGGCCCCGGTGAGAACCACAGGGCTATCGATTACCCCGTGTTCTGCAGTCCTGCCGAGACGCCGGTCACAGTCGAAAGAATCAGGCTCATGTACTCGGCCTTCTTCTCCTCGGCCATCTCGTCCTGGTTCATACGCACCTCGCGGAGGGCGCGGACCTGGGCAATGGACAGGGCGTCGACATAGGGGTTACGCACGCGGACGGCGCAGCCGAGCACGCGACGGCGCTGCAGCGGCCACTCGTCACCGACGATGGCAAGAACCCACTTACGCGTGAGCTGCATCTCGGTGAAGACCTTCTTGGACAGATCCTGGCGGTCGCCCAGGTGCAGATACATCTTGGCGATGCGCTGGTCGGTCTTGGCAATCGACATCTCGATGTTGTCGATAAAGGTGCGGAAGAACGGCCACTCCTGGTAGGCAGCCTTAAGCTGGTCCAGATCGCCAAACTGCTCGCAGGCGGTGCCCAGGCCGTACCAAGCGGCCAGATTGATGCGTGCCTGGCTCCAGCTGAAGATCCACGGAATGGTACGCAGGTCGTCGAGCGACTTGGCACCCAAGCCGCGCTTGGCAGGACGCGAGCCAATCGGCAGCAGACCGACCTCGGTCAGCGGCGTCACGGTCGAGAACCACGGCGTAAAGTCCTCGGTATTCAGCAGGTCCAGATAGCGCTCGTGGCTTGCGGCGTTGAGCTTCTCGGCCATATCCCAGAACTTCTGCGTGGTCTCGGTGTTGGTCTTCTCGACGCTCGGGGCCGACTGCAAAAGCGTTGCGGCGGCAACGGACTCAACATGGCGCTGAGCCAGCGTGCGGTTGCCGTAACGGGCAAAGATAACCTCGCCCTGCTCGGTGAGCTTAAAGAAGCAGTTGACCGAACCCTTAGGCTGCGCCAGCACGGCCTTGTTGGCCGGGCCGCCGCCACGGCCCACGGCACCGCCGCGACCGTGCATGAGCACCAGGTCGATATCGTTCTTCTCGGCCCACTTGGCAATGCGCTCCTGCGCAGAGTGCAGCGCGAGCATAGCCGTGGTAGGACCGGCATCCTTGGAGGAGTCGGAATAGCCCAGCATGACCTCCATGCGGCGGTTGGTCTGGGCAAGGCGCTTTTGCACCACGGGCAGCGTAAGCATCTGGTCGAGCACGTCGACGCAACCCTCGAGATCCTCGAGCTGCTCGAACAGCGGAATCACGTCGAGCTCAGGGACATCCTCCTCGTGTGCAAAGGACAGGTGGGCAAGCTCAAAGACGTCGGCCACATGCTGGGCGCTCTTGGTGAACGAGATGATGTAGCGGTGAGCCATTTTCTTGCCGTAGCGCTTTTGGATGGAGCCGATAGCACGGAAGGTATCGATGACCTCGCGCGTCATGGGCTGCAGATCGCCATGGATACCATTCTCGTGGATATCCTTGAGGGCGCGGGCATGCACCACGGAGTGCTGACGGAACTCCATCTCGACCATATGGAAGCCGAAGGACTCGACCTGCCAGATGATGGTCTGCACCGGACCGTAGGCGGCACGGACGGCACCGCAGGCAGCCAGCGAACGCTGGACGACGCGCAAGTCCTCCAGGAACTCATCGGCGCTGTGGTACATGGTGTCGGTGATGCGGCGCACGGTGGCGTTCAGGCGGTCGGCCATGACGAGCATGACGGCGCGATGCGGCTCGTGCTCGGAGATCAGCTCGGCGCGGGCCGTGTACCGAGGGCTCATCTCGACCTGATGGTTCCACAGGTTAATGAGCTCGGCAGAAGGTTTGCTGTAGGTAGCCTCGAGCGTGAGGTTGCGGCCGATGCGGCGGCACTTGTCCTCGAGCTTGAGCACCATGTGCGTAAAGTACTTGGCGGCGACCTCACGGCTCACCTTGGCGGTGACGTTGGGGTTACCGTCGCGGTCGGAACCGATCCAGCTGCCGGGATGGAAGAACGCCGGGCACAGCGGCGGCACAGTACCGGCCTTGTCGCCCAGCACCCAATCGTCAAAACGACGATAGATAACGGGGATAACGTCGAACAGCGTGTTATCGAAGATGTCGATGATGGTATCGGCTTCCTCGACCGGCGTGGGCTTCTTGAGCGCGATGGGGCTCGTACGCACCAGGGCGTCGATCTCCTGCAGCATATGGCGCTCGTTCTCCACCAGGTCGGAGCCGCCCAAACGCGGACGCTCCTCCAGCAGGTTGGAGATACGGCGAATCTTGCCCTCGACGGCCTTACGACGGGCCTCGGTGGGATGTGCGGTAAAGACAGGGTGGAACTCGAGCTTGCCGAGCAGCTCATTGGCACCCTCGACGCCCATCTCGTTTACCAACTGGTGATAGGCGACGGTGAGTTCGTTGGCGGGATCGACCTCGGTATCGGTCGATGCGCCGGCCTCGCGCTCGCGCAGCTGCGCCACACGGTAGTTCTCCTCCGACAGGTTTGCCAAGTGGAAGAAGCTCGTAAAGGCGCGAACGATGACCTGCTGCTTATCAAGCGGCAGGCTGTCAATCAGATCGACGACTTCGCGAAACGCCACGGCGGTGGGCTCGTCGGCAGTGGGCACGCCCTGTTCGTCAACGGACTCGTCGGCAGCGCGGCTACCGGGGTTGCCAGCATTGGCCACAAACTCGGCTGTCAAAATCTTGTCGAACAGGTCCGCGATCTCGGGATCATACTCGCTAAGCACACGACGTTCCAGGCGCAGGAACAGCGCCAGATTATCGCGCAGCTCCTCGGGGATCTCGATCTCGGCGAGACGCTCCCTGGACTCGGCATTCGAGCCGATTCGGTTAACGAGGCGGTTGACCACGGCAGCGACGCGCGCCGCGGTTTCGGGTACAGACTGGTTGCTTAGGTTCTCAGCCACGTTTCCTCCCATTCCTCCTTCTATGCACGTAACATGCGGTATTCATTATAGGCGCTTGAGAAATACTTTCGACACTGATTGCGCTTTACCACACAAAAGTATTTTCTGCATTGCAAGGGTTTTTGCTCTAAATGGTCGTATTTCTCGGTGGACGGCATACACAAACGGGGGCATTCCGCATAAATGCGAAACACCCCCGTAACAATCGCTCGTCGCGAGCGGGACATGTTAGCGGGTCTGCAGCTCAAAAATCATGCGCTACAGACGCTCGCGAACCGCCTCGACGACGTTGGCCAGATCGACGAGAACCTCGTCATGGCTCTCCATGTCGCGCACCTTGACCTTGCCGGCGGCAAGCTCGTCGCCGCCCAGGACCAGGATGAGCTTGGCGCCTACCTTATCGGCCTGCTTAAACTGGGCCTTGAGCGAACGGCCCTGATAGTCGGCCTCGGTCACGATGCCTGCGGCGCGAAGCTCCTGCGTAATGGCAAAGACGTTCTGGCGCAGTTCCTTGCCGGCATTGGCGACATAGACGCACGGGGCCTCATCGGCACCCAGATCGCTGCCAAAGGCCTGCAGGGCCAGCAGGGCGCGCTCAAAACCGACAGCAAAGCCGACGCCCGCCGTGGGCTTGCCACCTTCGAGCTCGACCAGGCCATCGTAGCGACCGCCGCCGCCGATGGAGCCGACGCCGGCGCCAGGGGCCTCGACCTCAAAGACGGTGCGGGTGTAGTAGTCCAGACCACGCACCAGGGTGGGATCCTCTACATACTCGATACCGGCAGCATCCAGATAGCGCTTGACCTGCTCGTAGTGCTCGCGGCACTCGTCGCACAGGTTGTCGCCCATCAGCGGGGCGTCGGCCATGATCTCACGGCAATGGTCGTTCTTGCAGTCGAAGGCGCGCAGCGGGTTGAGCTCGGCGCGCTCGCGGCACTCATCGCACATCTCGTCGGCGTGATCGAGGATAAACTGCTTGACCTGCTCGCGGTATGCCGGACGGCACTGCGCATCGCCCATCGAGTTAATAAGCAAACGGAGCTTGGACAGATCGAAGCCCAGGCGTTTGTAGAACTCCATGAGCATGATGATGCACTCGGCGTCGGCAGCCGGATCGGGAGCGCCGAGCCACTCGATACCCACCTGGTGGAACTGGCGCAGGCGACCCTTCTGGGGACGCTCGCCACGGAACATGGCCTCGGCGTAATAGGCCTTAAACGGCGTGGAGCCCTGGGGCACTAGGTTGTTCTCCACGACGGCGCGCACCACACCGGCCGTGCCCTCGGGACGAAGGGCCAGGCGCTGCTTGGGCTTAAGCTTGGTATCGGTGCCCTCGGTAAAGACGCGCTCCAGGTTGGCGCCGCTAAACACGCGGAACATTTCCTTGCGCACGACGTCGGTCGACTGGCCGATACCGTGGACAAACACGTCCACCTGCTCGATCGCGGGCGTCTCGATGGGTTTAAAACCAAACGGCTCGAACACGCCGGCCGCAATCTGCTGCATCTTTTGCCAGGCGCGCATCTCGGCGCCGATAAGGTCGCGGGTTCCCTCCGCCTTCTGTGCCTGCATGGGCAAACACCTTTCTTTTGTATCGCGTCATAGGTAACGGTCATTATACGGCACAAATACAAACAGCGGCGGCGCGTCTGACCGAACGAGGGTATGGGGACTCGTTCGACCAGACGCGCCGCCGCTGTTTGTGATCCCTTTTCCTCCGTCCCCTTCGGATCACGTGATCCCTTGGGGACGGAGGAATAGGGATCATTTCGTAGGCCCGTGGCCGCCTTGGAAACCGAATGATGGTACGAGCATCCATTCGGCTTCCAAGGCGGCCACGGACAGAACGGGACGAACAGAAAAGAGCGACGGACGCCTACTCCCCCGCCACGCTCGCGCGCAGCTTGGCGGCGATGGGCTCGGATACCAGCAGGAACACGAGCATGACCACGGAGCACGCCAAGCACACGATCCAGGTGCTCGCAAAGGAGCCCGTGACGTCGAACAGCACGCCCGAGACAATGGCGCCCACGGTGCCGCCGACCATCTCGAGCGAGGTGATGGTGCCCGTGACCTTGCCGAGGTCGGCCATGCCAAACTGCTTGGACGCGGCGATGGTAGGCGTGATGGTGCCCATACACGTTCCGATACCAAAGCTCACAGCGGCGACAATAGGACCGAGGTCCGTCGTCGGGAAGCACAGCGCCACGCAGGCGATAATGCACGCAACGGAGCCAAGGATATTGCCAAAGCGCAGGCCAAAGCGGTCATAAATCGCACCGAGCGAAATCTTGGCGATAACGACGGTGACCATATAGGCCGAAAGCACAGTGCCCGCCCACATGGGATCATGACCGCCCGTGACGATCTTGGCGCCGTTGACGGTAACGCTCGTCATGTTGGTGACTTGGTTGGGCAAGATGGCGCCGTTAACGAGACCCATAAAGAGGAAGGCGACGACAAGCAGCCAAAACGCCGGGCTCTTCTTGATGCGAGACCAGCCGACGCTAACCTCGGGCGCCGTATGCTCGTCCTTGTCGCCAGCCGTCGAGACGGACGGATCGCCCGGGTTCTCGCCGAGCGGCTTAAGGCCGATCTCGGAAGGCTTAGTGCGGAAGGAGTAGGCCGTGATGGGCAGTGCCGCCACCATGCAGACGGCAGCGAGTACCAGGAACGCAGAGCGCCAGCCCACACTCACGATAAGCGAGCTCACGATGGGAGACAGAATAGCGCCGCCAAAGCCCGAACCCGAAAGTGCGATGGAGATGGCAAGGCCTCGCTTGGCCGCAAACCAGTTGGCGGTCACCAGGCTGATAAGCAGACGGGTCGAGGCGACGGCAAAGCACCCCGAGACGGCAAAGAGCACGTAGACCTGCCACAGCTCACCGACAAAGCTCATCCCGGCAAGAACGGCAGAGGTGGCGATTACAGTGAGGGAGCCCAAAACGCGACCGCTCACTTTATCGGCCACATGACCGATCACAAGTGAGCCGATAACGCTCACCACAGTGGAGATGGCGTTGGAGATGTTGTACTGCGCAAGCGTAATCCCGAGGTCGCTTACGATGAGCGGCTGAAACAGGCTCATGCAGTTGACGAAAATGGTGTAGCACGTGGCCATGATCACAAAGCCGGAGGCCACGACGAGCCAGCCGGGGAAGAACTTACGTTGCTGGGACATACTGCTCCTTTTTAAACAAACGAGTAGCAAGATTGGGTGCTATCGGTGGTCGGCGATGTAGCCCAAAGCGACAGCGGTATAAGCTGCGGCACCGAGCGGCAGCTCGGCATCGTTAAAGCGTGCCTTGGGATGGTGTTGGGCAAAGTGCTCGTCCGTATCGGTCACAGCTGCGCCGATCGTAAAGTACGCGCTCGGTATCTCACTCGAGATAAGCGCAAAGTCCTCACTCGCCATGGCGTGGAACAGCGGCAGGAAGGCGGCCTTGGGCAGCACCGCGTCCACGTAGCCAAGCGACGCTTGCGTCATATCGTCATCGAGTACGAGCGGGGGAACATCCGAGAGTGTCTCGAGGGTCGCCGGCGTGCGATACGTTGCGGCCACGCCGTTGACGACCTCGGCGATACGTTCCTTGAGATGAGCCATGAGATCGACATCGAAGCCACGCAGCGTTCCCTCGAGCACACAAGTGTCGGGGATGACATTTGCGGCCTGACCGCCGGCGAACTTACCGACAGTCAGTGCGACCTCCTTGGCCGCCGGCACCTCGCGGGAGATGAGCTCCTGAAGCGCCAGATGCACATGGACGCCGGCCGTGATGGGGTCGATGCAGATCTCGGGGCTCGAGCCATGGCCACCCTTGCCCTGAAGCGTGATGCGAAAACCGTACACGCCCGAGAGCGCCGGGCTGCCGTAGAGCACCAGGCCAAGCGGCGACTGGCTATTGACATGCATGGCAAAGGCGGCCTGGGGACGCGGGTTCTGTAGCAGACCATCGGCGATGGCGGCGCGGGCACCCTCAAAGGTTTCCTCGCCCGGCTGGAACAGCAACTTAACCGTAGCGTTGGCATCAACAAGCTCTGCCTCGCGCGCTTTGAGCATACGAGCCGCACCAAGCAGCGCCGTCGCGTGCATATCGTGACCGCAAGCGTGCATGCAGCCGTTGGTGGATGCAAAGGGCTCGCCCGACTCCTCGGCAACAGGCAGGGCATCCATATCGCCACGGAGCATGATGACCGTACCGGCCTGTTCGTCCGTGCAAACGCCATTGCCCCGGGCCGCGGCGGCACCGGCGCCGACAAGGCCCACAACGCAGGAACCATCAACGAGCGTGGCAAATGGGATGTCCATCTCGGTCAGGCGCGCTTGGATATACGCAGAGGTCTGTGGGAGGCTATTACCCAGCTCGGGCATCTGGTGGAGATCGTGTCGCCACGCAGCGAGCTCGTCTGCAAAAGCCTGAGCTTCTGCAACAAGACCGTCACCGATAGCGGTCTGCGCCGCTGCGGTGGCCTTGGGCGCTGATTGCGGTTGAAGATCGGACAAAGCTGGTGCCATAGATGCCCTCCAGTATCGTTTTTGCAGCAAGCACTTTGATAGCGTAAAGTGCAAGGTACTACTTTAAGGGCGAGGCATAAAAAATGCCGCCCCGGGAGGGCGGCGCAACAAGTTGTTTACAATTGCGGGCGCGGCTTTCGACGCAAAAAATCGAAGTGAGTCTCGCTCAAGATAATCGACAGGAAGATGAGCGCGAAGCCGGCGAGCAGGCGCGAGGTGAGCGCCTCCCCCATCAGCAGCACCGAGAACAGCACACCCGAAGGCGACTCCATCGAAAGGAGCAGCGAGCCCGTCGAGGCCGGGACATGCGCCAGGCCGACGTTTTGGATGAGCAGAGCCGCGCATGTGCAGCCCACCGAGAGAAACGCCATCGCACTGATAAAGCTCGGCGTCCACACGGACAGAGGCGCTTGGGTCTCGAATAGCAGCGACGTTGCCAGGCTCAGCACGCCGTTGCCCACAAACATCCAAAACGTGATGACGTTGATGTCCATTTTGCGACCGTACTTGGCAGTCACCGCCATCTGGATGGCGAAAAAGGCCGCACCCGCCAGCGTAATGACGTCACCGATGTTGAATTCAACGCTATCGAGTGCGACGAGGCCAATGCCCGCTAGGCACAGCAGCGCGGCACCCAAGTTGTAGCGCGTGAGCTTTTCGCCGCTCAGGAAATAGCTCGCGAACGGTACAAGGATGCAATACGTGCCCGTCAAAAAAGCATTCTTGCCCGCCGTAGTATGTGCCAGACCGACCGTCTGCAACGCATAGGCCGCCCACATGAGCACGCCCATACTCAGGCCAACGATCAGGTTGCGAGCGTTGAGGTGCGCGATGATGCGCTTGTGGAAGACGGCAAACATGACCAACGCTGCGGGCAGAAAACGTACATAGAGCAGCGCGAACACCGGAATGGTGCCGAGTGCGTCCTTCATAGTGGTAAAGGAGTAGCCCCAGATGACCGCCACCGAAAGGAGCAGAACCTTCCAGAACAGCGGAGAGCGTGCGCCGGCGCCCCGGGGAATACCGCCCGCGCCCAAATCCTCACGGGCTACTGGGCTATCGGGCAAGTTTTCGATTTCGTTGGCAGCGTATTGGGCCATGGAACATCCTCGCACTCAATCTGGGCGTGGTGTCCGCACGCGTATGGCTGCGTGCCGCCTCATGGTCAAATAAAAACAGGGCGCACCGGACCCCCGGCACGCCCCGCTACTGTAGCAACAACCAAGCAACCCACGCAATCCAGCCCACTAAAGTACCGACTTGAATAACCTCGATGTTCCGTCAACGTCAGCGAAAACGGCCCCAAGCGAGCAAGGTGACGTGAAATGAAAGGGCGCTGACCTTCTGGTCGCGCCCTTGAAATTGAACGTCAGATTGCCGCTTGGGGCCGTTTGCAGCGTCGAGTCGTTACGCGGTTTGGTAAAACCGCGTAACTAGATTAATTTGGTTGATTCCAGCTTTTCGATAATCCAGTCGTTGGCTTTGATGACCGGGCGGCGGAAGACGACGCCCAGGGCCAACGACGGAATCAGGTAGCTCGCCAAGATGCCCAGCTCAACCCAGTACTCCATATGGTAGGCACCGGCCATGGCGGCGTGCATGGCGTTGATGCCGTGGGTAAACGGCAGGAACGGATAGATCGCCTGGAACACGGGACCGGTCATCTCGATGGGGAACGTACCGCCCGAACCGCCGACCTGCATGACCAGCAGCACGACGGCGAGGGCCTTGCCGATATCTCCAAACGATACCGTAAGCGTGTAGACGATATTGGAGAACACGAGACTCGCAACCCAGCCCGCCAGCACAAACTGCAACGGGTTGTCGCACTGGATGCCAAAGAACAGAATGTCGCCCGCGCACACGAGCGTCGCCTGCAGCAGAGCCAGACCACCAAAGAACAGGTAGCGACCCAGGTAGATCTCGTGCAGGCGCACGGGGATGAGCTCGTTGATAAGCTCATCGTCAACCGAAACCTTCATCATGGCCGCCAGTACGATCGAGCCGACCCATAGCGACAGAATCGTGTAGAACGGCGCCATGGCCGAACCGTAGTTGCGGATTGGATAGACCGGCTTACGGTCGAGTGCGACAGGGCCGGAAAGCGACACGGCGAGGCCCTCGGGGTCGTTGCCGATCATTGTCTTAATCATGGCCAGGTCACCCGAGATCAGAGCGCTATCAAGCTCGTCCTTAAAGGCACTGATCTTGTTCGACGCCTCGCCCAGCTGATCGGAAGCCTTGTTGACCAGCTTTGCAGCCTTGGAGAGACCCTTCGCGAGCGAACCAGAGGCGTCGGTCAGACCGCTCACGGCGCTATCCAAGTCACCCGAGATACCGTTCAGGGAATCCAGAACGCCCGAAATGGTCTTCTTGAGTTCCTTGGCCTTAACCGAGAACGTAGAATCGTAGTCGGACTTGGCTCCCGAGATACCCGCCTTGGCATCGGCGATGGCCTGGTCGACCTCGGCACGCGAGTTGTTGACCTCCGCCATGCTGTCCGAAAGGGACTTTGCGGTCGCCGTCAGATCCTTCGCATTGTTGCGGTACTCCACGGCAATTCTGCCCAGCGACGTCGCAGCGGACTTGAAGCCGTCTTTGAGCTTGTCATCGCTCATCTGGTCGGCAAGGTTGCGGAGCCGATCGGCCATCGCATCGATATCGTCAGCACGCGTATTGAGCGCCGCTGCGGCTTCGTTGAGCTGAGACACCGTAAGGTCAACATGCTGATTCGCGGCATCGAATGCCTTCGCAAGCTCGGCGGACACGTTGTCGAACGAGCCCGCGCTTCCGTCAATCGCCGCGTCAACGGCATCGTTGGCGGCCTTGAGCGCTTCCTTGGAATCATTGATGCCGCTCTTGGCGTGCTCCATCAGCTGCTTCGTCGACTCATCAACGGTGCCCGTCTGCTTGAGCATGCCGCCCGCCGATGTCAGCGAATCGGACGTAGAGCTCAAAATGCCCGCGAGCGACGTCGCGCTCGCCTGAACGTCCTGCAGGTCCTCGACCGAATCGCCCAGCGTAGAGGACAGATTGGCGATAAAGTTGCTCACTTGGTCGGTGCTCATGTAATCGAGCAGGCTGGACACCGTCTTAAGGCCGATGGACGTGATGGTCTTGGTAAAGGTCTCGTTGACCTGGCTCTGGACGGCGCTCGAGCCCTTCTCGGTCACGATCTGTGCGATGGCGTTGGCCTTCTGGTTCTCATAGAACTCGATATCGGCGTGCTTCACGTCGGTCGAGAAGAGCGTCATCATGTCTGCGCTAAAACTTTTAGGGATAACAACGGCAGCGTAGTACGCGCCCGACTTAACGCCCTCAATCGCCTTATCACGGTCGTTGAGGACGACCCAATCGAAGTTCTCGTTGCCGCGCAGGGTGGCGGTTACGTTTTCGCCCACGTTGACCTCGACGGGAATCAGATCGCTCTCGTAGCCCTCATCGGTGTTGACCACTGCAATCTTAAGGTTGCCGGTATTGCCGTAGGGATCCCAGCTTCCGGCGATGTTAAACCACGCGTACAGGCATGGCACGATGATCAGGCCCATCACAACAACCAAGCCGATCACGGAGCGAGACACGTTTTGGACATCGCGCTTAAACAGGTGCAGGATGTTTTTCATTTATGCCTCACCTCCTTTAGAGTGCTTGCCAAGCGGGGTGGTGTCCCCGTCGTTTCCGCTTACGTTGTCAACGTCGTCGGCATCTTGAGCCTTACGATGCACACCGATATGCGGCAGACGGCTCGTGGGCTGTTCGCTGTCCTTGGTGCCCCGCTCGCTGGCGTTGAGACCAAACATGCGACGGGCAGCAGGGATGGCGGCCGTGTGCTCGCGCATCTCACGGCGAAGGTCCTCGTCCGAAAGCGCCGAGATACGCATCTGGGTATTGAGGCTCGCACGGATATACTCGATGTTGATGAGCCAGCCACAGATGGCGATAACCGAAATGATCCAGATAACGAGCAGGATGATCTTGCCGTTATTGTCGATATCGAGCACCGTCGAGAGCACAAAGAGCAGGACCTGCACGCCTACCACGGCAGCAAAACCGCCCTTGATGTAGTACGGGTAGCGATGCTCAAACGCCACGGCATGATCGAGCAGCTCGCGACGGTACGAATCCGAATCGAGCATGACGCGCATGGCCGTGCGCAGCGAATAGCGCTGGCGCGGCAGGTCGTTGGACTCGCAGATCATGAGGCCCGTCGTGGAAAGCTGCTTATCAAAGAGCAGATTGAGGTTGAGCAGCAACGGGCGCAGCTGCAGACCGATAAAGAGCGCCACGATCAGGAACACGCCCAGGATGCACAGGTTGAACAGGTAGTTGAACGAGTACATGCCGCCGACGGTCTCGCGCAGCAGGTTGATGCCATAGGTGAAGGGCAGCAGCGGATGCAGCCATTGGAAGAAGCCGGGCATCATCTCGATGGGATACATGCCCGACGAGCCGGGGATCTGCACAATGACGAGGATGACGCCAATGGCTTTACCGATATGCTTAAAGGTGGTGGACAGCGCATAGATGATGTTGACGTAGGTGAACGAGATAGCGATGCCGCCCAGCACGAACAGCAGCGGGTTGACGCACTGCACGCCAATCACCAAATCGCCCACCGTAACGATGATGGCCTGGAACGCACCCAGGATCACCATCAGCAGCCAGCGGCCAAAGTAGCCCTGACGCGCCGTAAAGCTACCGATGCCCTCGCGGTCGACCTCGAGCTTGTAGATAGCGATGAGCACATAGCCGCCTACCCACAGCGCCAGATTGGTGTAGAAGGGAGCGATGCCCGAGCCAAAGCTCTTGACTGGATAGATTGACTTGGACGTCAGCTCAACCGGAGATGCCATGAAATCTGCCACGTCATCGACGTCGACGTCCATGAGGTCGGCTAACTCGCCCATAGACTCAGAGGTCTGTAGCGCCGCAATGTCATTGGCGGCGGTCGCGAGCTTGTCCTGAACCTTGGCAAGGGAGGCGTCGGTTTGGGACAGCGTGGTCTTTGCCTGCTTGAGCGTGGCGTCGAGCTGCGCCAGCGTGCCGCGCGCGCTCGCTATCGTGGGGGTCATACCCGATACAATGCCGGTCAAATCGCCCGAAACGGCGGCAAAGGAGTCAAGCGCGCCCGAAGCCTTCGGCAGTGCGTTCTGCCCCAGATCGGTCTGAGCCTGACCGAGGTTAGCCGTACCGGTCTGAATTGCTGCGTTAAGCGCGTTGCTCGCGTTCGAGATTGCCGTAGCGTCGTTTGCCATGGCGCTCGACTGTGCAGAAAGGCCATCCTTAATGCTCTGCAGCTTCTGGTTTTGCTCGCGAAGCGAATTGATGGTCGACGCGATGAGCGCGTCGGCGTTCTCCGATCCCGTCGACGTATCGTTAGCGAGAATCTGCAGGCGCTCGATGACAGCGCTGTTGTGGTCAATCGTCGCCTGAAGGGATTCGAGCGAGTTGTCGATTCGAGTGGTCGTGGACGTAACCGTACCGGTAAGTCTGCCAATCGCGGCGTTCGCAGAAGCCGATGTCTTACTCAGCACGATGCTGCCCTCCGAAAGTGCCTTGGAGAGCGAGGTGATGGACTTGCCAGCCGTGGTGCGAGCTTCGCCCAGCAGATCATTACCCTGAGCGATTGCCTGCGTTAGCGAAGGTGCCTGTCCCTGCAGGCCCGCCAACGCAGCATCGGCCGAAGCAATCGAGCTGCTTGTCTTGTCGATGGCGGCGTTCATGTCGCCGATGGAATCACGTACTTCGCCCAGGGTATCAGACGCCTCGGACACCGAGCCCGCCAGCGAATCCTGGGTCTGGGTCGCTTTGTCCTTTAAATCGACTCCGGCATCTTTGGCGATTCCGGCAACAGTCTCGCCCACCGTAGAGACAAATTCCGAGTTGATCTGTTCCTCGATGGTATTGGCGCCAGTGTCGGTGACCTTGGGCGCAATAGCGCTCTTCTTCTCGTTGACGTAGTACGTGAGCTTGGGCTGATGGTAATTGCCGTCGAGCATTGAGACAAGATTGTCAGAGAAGTTCTTGGGGATCACGATGGCAGCGTAATATTCACCGCTCTCGACGCCCTCTTTAGCATCGGCGGCCGAATCGACGAAGGTCCAGCCCAGCTGATCGTTCTCTTTGAGCTGGTCGACAACCTTGTCGCCCGCATTGAGCTCGCCCACCAGGTCGTTTTGAGTTCCTTGGTCATTGTTGGCGATGGCAATCTTGATGCCCTGGGTGTTTCCGTACGGATCCCAGTTTGCCACGATGTTGTACCAGGCATATAGCGAGGGAATGACACACACGCCCAGGGTAACCACCAAGGCAACGGGGTTCATAAGCAATCGCTTAATGTCGCGCTTAAAGATCGCAAAGGAGACCTTTGCGTTGGATAGTTTGCTGCCGAGACTCACGCTTGGACCATCCATCCTGTCGTTGAATCGAATCGTACTATCGACAACCATTGTACGTAGGCGCTTTAGTGCCTCGCGGCACAATGGTGCTGAGTTTTGCGGATAGCAATATACTACGAAGATAAGTTAACGTACAGTTGTACAGTATCTTTAATTTCAGCAGGTCACAAAACCACAACCCGCACAAATAAATGATCCCTTGGGGACGGAGGGATCATTCAAAAGGAAACGAGAGTGGAAAATCTCCCACTTCAAGCCCGCATTCGAGCCAAAAGTGGGAGATTATCCACTCTCGTTCTAATCTAGTTACGGTGCCGTATCCCCGAACTACATCAAGTTGCAAACAGCCGCCGCGAAGGCCACGGGGTCCTCGGGGAGGATGCCCTCGACCAGCAGGGCCTGGTCATAGAGCAGACCGGAGTACTGCTTGATCTTGTCGGCGTCGCCTGCCTTCTGGGCAGCGACAAGCTTGTCAAAGACCGGGTGCTTGGCGTTGAGCTCGAGCACGCGTTGGCTCTTGGGCATGCCGTCGGGCGCGCCCTCGGGTCCTTTCTGGAGCACCTTCTCCATCTCGAGCGAAAGTGGGCCCTCGGTGGTGATGCAAGCGGGGGCATCGGTCAGGCGCGCGGAGACGGCAACTTTCTCGACCTTGTCACCGAGCGCCTCCTTCATTGCGCTAAAGAGATCCTCGTTCTCCTTGGTGGCGTCCTCGGCCTCCTTCTTCTCGTCCTCGGTCGCCAGATCAAGATCGCCAGTCGCAACGTTCTTGAGCTCCAGATGACGATCCTCGACCTCGGGCTCGGCACCGTCGGCCACGGCCTTTTCGGCAGCCTCGCGGGCAGCATCGTCCTCGTAGATCTTGGGCATATCGGCGGCAACGTACTCACGCATAGCCTGGAACGTGAACTCATCCACATCCTGCGTCAGCAGCAGCACGTCATAGCCGCGGTCGAGCACGCCCTTTACCACGGGCATCTTGGCCAAGCGCTCACGCGAATCGCCGGCGGCGTAGTAGATGGCCTTCTGATCCTCGGGCATGCCCTTGGCATACTCGGCCAGGGTAATCATCTTCTGTTCCTTGGCAGACCAGAACAGCAGCAGGTCGGCAAGCTCATCGGCCTTCATGCCATAGCTCGAGTAGATGCCGTACTTAAGGCCGCGGCCAAAGTTCTCAAAGAACTTCTCGTAGGCCTCGCGGTCGTTGTCGCGCATATCCTCAAGATCGGCGGTAATCTTCTTTTCCACACGCTTGGCGATGGCCTTGAGCTGACGGTTCTGCTGCAGCGTCTCGCGCGAGATGTTGAGCGACACGTCGGCGGAATCCACGACGCCGCGGACAAAGTTGTAGTAGTCGGGCAGCAGGTCGTCGCACTTCTCCATAATCAGAACGTTGGAGCTGTAGAGCGCCAGACCCTTCTCGTAATCCTTGCTGTACAGATCGAACGGCGCGCGGCCCGGCACAAACAGCAGGGCGTCATACTCGAGCGTGCCCTCGGCATGGAAGCTGATGGTGCGCGCAGGATCGTCAAAGTCGTGGAACGTGGACTTGTAGAACTCGTCGTAGTCCTTCTGCTCGACATCGGAGCTGCGCTTCTTCCAGATCGGTGTCATGGAATTGACGGTCTCAAGCTCCTGGTAGTCCTCGTACTCGGGCTTGTAATCGTCGCCGGCGTCCTCGGGCTTGGGTTTCTGGCGGCTTTTGGACACCATCATCTGAATCGGGTAGCGCACATAGTTGCTGTACTGCTGAATCAGGCTCTTGAGACCCCACTCGGTCAGGAAGCGATCGTAGGTCTCGGCCTCGCCGTCGGCATCGAGCTTCTCGTTCTCGCGCAGCGTCAGGATGACATCGGTACCGTGCTCGGCGCGCTCGCCGTCCTCGATGGTGTAGCCCTCAAGACCGTCGGATTCCCACACATGGGCGACATCCTCGCCATAGGCGCGGCTCACGACCTTCACGTGGCTGGCGACCATAAAAGCCGAGTAGAAGCCCACGCCAAACTGGCCGATGATGTCGACATCCGAACCCTGCTGCTCAGCGTTCTCGGTCTTAAACTCCTCGGAGCCGGAATGGGCGATGGTGCCCAGATTGCGCTCGAGCTCCTCGGCGGTCATGCCAATGCCGTTATCCGAGATAGTAATGGTGCGGGCGTCTTTATCAAAGGAGACGCGAATAGCTAGGTCGCCCTGGTTGATCTTGACGCTCGGGTCCTGCAGGCTCTTAAAGTTGAGCTTGTCGACGGCGTCGCTCGCGTTAGAGATAAGCTCGCGCAGGAAGATTTCCTTATTGGTGTAGATGGAGTTGATCATGAGGTCGAGCAGTTTTTTGCTCTCGGTCTTAAATTGACGCATATGCAGTCCTTTCGCGCTACCCCCGTCCGCAAAAACGGCCCGGTTGCCCGAGCCGCATCGCAGACCTGCTATGTTCAGACTTAGATTTTATAACCCATTAGCGCGCATATATACATACGGAATCGAAAAACTGTATGTCTAAGCGCTCCGATGCGCCAATTGCCAAGGAGTGTCCCCGACTGCCGGCAGAAAAGGAACGTCCCTATCTGCCATCTACGCGCTTGGCCATCCAGACATGGGGCTGGCCCTCGTCTTCGTAGTCTACCGGGGCAATTTGCGTGTAGCCCGCCTTTATATAGAGCGGCAGCACGTATTCCTGCGCATGCAGCTTAATGAGCTTGGCGCCGGCATCACGCGCGCACGTATCACTGGCCTCGACAATCTTGCTCGCCAGACCGAGACGGCGCATGCTCGGCAGCACAGCCACGCGCCCCATAATGTAGGTCTCCCCCGCCGCGACGCCTTCGTCCAAGTCGCACGCCGGCGACACCGGAGCCTCTGCGTCAGCCGCGCGCTCAAGCTCTTCGGGAAACACGCGCGAGCAACCGGCAAGCTCGCCGTCTACATAGAGCGTCACATGAATGCAGTTCGGATCCTCGTCGATAGCGTCAAACTCGTTCTCGTAGCCCTGCTCGTCCATAAAAACGACGCGGCGCACCAACGCCGCGTCATCAAAGCATCCCGTCTTAAGTTGGATATCCATGGCTGCCCTTTCATTCAATGCGAACGTTAGGGACAGATTTTAGCGAAAATGAGCTCCGCGCACGCTAAACTTCGCGCGAGCCTTCGCCAGGCAGTCGTAATGACCCACGTTATGGGCATCGCTCGCGATGAAGCTGTACAGGTTCTGATCGAACAGGCGCTGTGCCGGCTTTTTCTCGCGACCAAAGCGACCGCCGGCAATAAAGTCCGCCGAAGCCTGCAGCTTGCAGCCCATATCGACCAGGCGCTCCGCCACGCTTACATCCTTTTGAACCGCACGATAGCGCTCAGGATGAGCGATGATCACCTGGTAGCCACGGCACTGCAAATCGTAAATCGTGTTCTCGTACTCTCTAAACGCATACGCATCGGCATGCGTCGAAAGCTCGAGCAGAAACTCGTTGGTTCCATCGAAATGCAAGTGCTCCGCAGCATCGATACCAAGCTCAACAAGCTTTCGATGGTTGACCTCGAAGCCCATCTGGAGCGGAAAACCGTCAGCGTTATCACGCAGCAGCTCAAAGGCATCCCACATCTTGTCGTAATCAAAATAGGGATCACGGCAGTGAGGAGTGCAAACGATTCTGGTTACACCGGCCCGCTTGGCAGCCTCGAGCATCGCCAAGCTCTCATCGAGATCGGCGGCGCCGTCGTCTACACCCGGCAAGATATGGCAATGAATGTCACGCATAGGTCAGCCTTAATCAACTAAACGTTTGCTCGGTTGGTGAAGATGCCCTTTTTGGAAGTCCCCTGATCGTCGGAGCCCTTCTTCACCTTCTTACCGTCCTTGGTGTAGTAGGAGTAGTAGTACTCGCTGGTCTCGGTCTCGCAGTAGTTCATAACGGTACCGATGAGCTTGACCTTCTCGGACTTCTTAAGCTGACCGATGGCGTTGAGCGCCTCCTCGCGCTTGGTGAAATCCTCACGCACGACAAAAAGCGCACCGTCGGTCAGACTTGCGATCTCGGCAGCATCGATGAAAGTGCCGACCGGGGGAGCATCAAAGATGACGTACTGGAACTTGGCGGACAGTGCCTTTACCAGCTTGGCAAAGCGGTGAGAGACGATGATGTCGGCAGGATTGGGAATATGCGGCTCGGCATCGAGGAAGTAGAAGTTCTTCTGACCCGTCTCGACAATCGCCTGGTCAATAGAAACCTGCTCGGAAAGGACTGCATAGAGTCCGCCGCGGGAGCGGACGCCGAGCATATCGGCAAGGGATCTGCGACGCATATCAGCCTCGACCAGCAGGACGCTCTTGCCGCTCGTGGCGATTGCCTGAGCAAGGTTAATGGAAACCGTAGACTTGCCCTCGTTGGGAATCGAGGAGGTAACGGTGATGGTGCGGATGGGGTCGTCCACGCTCGCAAAGCGGATGTTGGCCAGAAGGGTCTTGGCGGCATTCTGTACAACGAGCTTGTCGGTGTTCTTTGCCTTAGCCATGCCTATTTACCACCTTTCATAGCCGGAATTCGGCCAACAACGGGAATGCCCAGGAGCTCTTCTGCCTCTTCGGCACCGCGGATGCGGGTGTTGAGCATGTCTGCCAAAACGACATAGGCAACTGCGATAAAGATGCCCGCGAGGAACGCGACAGCAACGTACAGCATACGCTTGGGGCCGCTGGGGGCTTCGGGGGTCTTAGCCTCGTCGATAACGTTGATGCTCTGGGCAGCGCCGACGTTCTGAGCGACCGTACTCACCGAGCTAGCTATGGCCTTTGCGACCTTAGCCGTCTCCTTGGCATCGGTGCCGGTAACCGAAAGCGTAATGACACGCGTGGTGGTCTCGGAGGAAACAGACACCTTGTAGTCATCCAGATCGGTGAGGCCCAGTTCCTTGGCGGCGCCGCTCTTAACGCTATCGCTATCCAGCAGCGTGGCGATATCGTTGGAAAGCATCTGACTCGCCGAGAGATCGTTGTAGCTCATCTGACCGCTATCGTCGGTCTTGGCGAGAATGTACATGCTCGTCGTCGCGGTATAGGTGTTGTCCATCGCAACGAAGGACACGATGCCCATGGCGATCGCGCAGACCACCGGAAGGGTGATGACCAGCTGAAGGTGCTTCTTCAGCAGCTGGAACAGTTCGAGAAGGGTCATGCAGCTTGCCTTTCATTTCCCCAGTTCGGATTGACAAAACTGTCCGTATGTTATCGCATCTTTTTACCGAGACCAAACTCTATACATAAGAAACAGGCTCTCCTGTAAAAATGTCGGAAGCAATCGTAAAATTGCACAACAACGCCGCACCCGAAAGTCAAATGCGGCGTCTACATCAATATCTATGTTGTATCGCTATGCGAATGGCTCGTCCTGCTGTATGGGAAACGTCACCGTAATGGTGGTTCCCACGCCCAACTCGCTCGACAGATCGAGCGTGGCGTGATGATACAGGGCCGCATGCTTGACAATGGCAAGCCCCAGACCGGTTCCGCCGCGTGCCTTGGACCTACTCTTGTCCACGCGATAGAACCGCTCAAATACCTTGCCCTGTTCTTCAGGCGCGATACCGATTCCCGTGTCGGCGACCGCAAGGAACGGATGGCCTTCGTCGTTGGTGCCGCACTGCAGCGTAACCGTACCGCCGGGTCGATTGTAGCGGATGGCGTTGCTTGCCAGATTATAGATGAGCTCGTCAATCAAGCGCGACACGCCCTCGATGACCACAGGCTTGGTCTCATGACTTATCGTCACATTCGCCTGACGGGCGACCTGTTCAAGACGCTGCTCGACCGCGTAGATGGCACGCGAGAGCTCAATAGGCTCCGTGGACCCAATGGGCACCGCCTCGCCCTCAGCTGCACGCTCGGCCTCGTCCAAGTTAGACAGCGTAAGGATATCGTTGACAAGCGCTGCCAAGCGGCCCGCCTCACGATAGATGCGACCGCCAAAGTTGCGCAGGTCGCCCTCGCCCTCGACCATGCCGTTTGCGATGAGCTCGGCATAGCCCGAAATCGCCGTAAGCGGCGTCTTGAGCTCATGGGTGATATTCGCCGTGAACTCGCGGCGCATACGGTCGTTGTCCGCTAGCACCGCCATTTGGCGCTTGAGTTCCTGGCGCTGCGACTCGATACGCTCAAGCATGGGGACCATCTCGGCATAGGCGTGCTCATAGCTACGGCGTGGGTGGTCCAAATCCACCTCTTGCAACGGCGCGATGATGGCACGGGACTCGCGGCGCGCCATAAAAAACGAGAGTACCGCACCCGCTGCTGCGATAAGCAGCATCGGCGCCACCATCGACAGCAAAATCGCCGCAACGCCAGGCTGGGCCTGCGCCAAGCGGACAACCTGGCCGTTATCAAGGGCGACGGCGCGATACAGCATAATCTCGTCGAGCGTAGAGCTTGCGCGCTCCGCGGAACCCAAACCACTCTCAAAGGCCTCGATGACCTCGGGGCGATCGCCATGGTTGGGCAGTGTGGAAGGCGACGCCTCGTTGTCGTAGGCAACCGATCCATCCTTGTTAATCAGCGTGATGCGCAAGTCCTCGCGATCGAGACTACGCAAGAACGGGATGGGCTCCTGCTGTTCGTCGAGAGCGGCAGCAATGAGCTCGGTTTCCTGCGCCAGATTGGCACTCGTGGCATCCGCCAAGGTGTTTTGCACAAAGAACGCACCCAGCACCGTAAACGCCACGATAACCGCCATGGCGCAGACAAAGATCGTCACAAAAACGCGGTGCGACAGCGTATGTTTTCCCTGGGGGGCGAAGACCACGGGTTACTCCTCCGATGCGGTGGCCGCGGTGTCGTCGCCTTTGGCACCATCGCCGGCAGAAGGCTCGGCCAAGCGGTAGCCCACGCCGCGCACGGTCTCGATGGCGCTGGCATGCTCGCCCAGTTTTTGGCGAAGCGTCTGCACGTGCACGTCAACGGTGCGCGAACCGCCGTCGAAGTCCCAGCCCCACACGCTCTGCAGCAACGACTCGCGGGTAAAAACCACGCCGGGCTTGCGCATGAGGTACTCGAGCAGGTCGAACTCGCGCAGGGTGAGCTTAAGCGGCTCGCCGGCAACGGTCACCTCGCGATGGCTGGGCGAGAGCACGATGTCGCCCACGCTGAGCACATCGCTCGCCTGCTTGACCATGCCGCCGCGACGCAGCAGTGCGCGGCAGCGGCTCGCAAGCTCCATGAGCGAAAACGGCTTAGTCAGGTAATCGTCGGCACCGCCATCGAGCGCCATCACCTTGTCGAGCTCGGTATCCTTGGCGGTAAGCATCATGATGGGCACCGTCGCCGTCAGGCGATCGGCACGCAGTCGACGCATAATCGCCAAGCCATCGGTATCGGGCAGCATGATGTCGAGCAGGACGGCATCGGGTACCCGTCGCGCCACGGCAGCCTTAAACTCACCGTCGCACGAAAAGCCTTCGGCCTCAATCCCCTGCTTGCGCAGCGCATAGACCGTCAAATCCCTGATGTTGTCATCGTCCTCGACGTAATAGATCATGTTGAACCCCTTTGCGGCCGGCATGACCGCATCTTAACCCTAAAGGTACCTTTACTAGATGGTATCAGCCAAAACGCCCCGTCAAATAATCCGCCGTGCGCGGATCGGTCGGATTCTTGAAGAGTTGCGCGGTGGGCGCGTGCTCCACCAGCTCACCCAGCAAAAAGAATGCGACCGAATCGGAGATACGCGCCGCCTGCTGCATATTGTGCGTAACGACCACGAGCGTGCAGGTCTCTTTGAGCTCACAGGCCAGCTGCTCCACCACGAGCGTCGACACAGGGTCGAGTGCCGAGGTCGGCTCGTCCATCAGCAGAATGTCGGGCTGCACGGCCAGCGCGCGGGCGATGCACAGACGCTGCTGCTGGCCGCCCGAAAGACCCAGACCCGACTCTTTGAGCTTGTCCTTGACCTCATCCCATAGCGCAGCGCGACGAAGGGAGTCCTCGACCAGCTCGTCGAGCACGACGCGGTCGCGCACACCCATACCGCGCGGCCCATAGGCGACGTTGTCGTAGATGCTCATGGGAAACGGGTTGGGGCGCTGGAACACCATGCCCACGCGCTGGCGCAAACGGCAGATGTCGTAATCGCCCAGGATATCTTGACCATCGAGCGCAATCTTGCCCTCGATACGGCAATCCTTGATGCCGTCGTTCATGCGGTTAAAGCAGCGCAGCAACGTAGACTTTCCGCAGCCCGAAGGCCCGATGAACGAGGTGATCTGCTTGTCGCGGATCTTGATATTCACGTCCTTGAGCGCATGATGGTCGCCATAGAACAGGTCGAGGCCCTCGACATCGATGCGCGTCGGCGAGGCGGCAAGATCCTCTGCCGTGGGGCGAGTCGCATCCCCAACCTCGCGCTCGCGCGCGGCCTCGGCCTGCGCTTTCATGAGTTCTTCAAGCTCCGTGGGCTCCACAGCCGCAGCAGCCGTCATACCGCATACCTCCACATCGATATCAATTCAGCAGTATCGATAGTAGGAATCGCGGCTCATATGCACGTGAGCGCATTGTCAAGTGTTTGTAAGGGCACACTGGCTATGCGGCGGGCAGCTCGATGGTGAATATCGTGTGTTCGGGCGTCGATTCACATGCAACGGTACCGCCGTGCGCGCATACGATCTCCTTGGCGATGGCAAGCCCCAGTCCAGCGCCGCCGCGATTGGTCGCACGCGCCGCATCCAGGCGATAGAACTTCTCAAAGATCACCTTGAGCTTTGCCTCAGGGATGGGATCGCCCTGATTGATAAAGCGCACGCGCACGCCACCGCCGTCCCGGCGTCTGGCCTCGATCGTGATGGTCGAGCCCTCATAGCTATAGGCAATAGCGTTTTTCATGATGTTGTTGAACACGCGAGCCATTTTGTCGCCATCCACGAGCACCGTCAGGTCCTCGCGAATATCAACTTGGACTTCCTTATGCTGCTCGTTGAGGATGGGATAGAACTCGTCAGCCACCTGAGCCAGCAGCAACCCCAGATCAACATAGCCGCGCGTGAGCACGATATCGTGGAAGTCAAAGCGCGTGATATCGAAGAACTCTTCGATGAGCGTATCGAGCCGGTGCGCCTTGTCGAGCGCCACGCCCGTAAAGTGCGCACGTTGCTCAACCGGCAGCTCGGGAGCCTCTTGCAGCAGCGAAAGATAGCCCACCACACTGGCAAGCGGGGTGCGTAGGTCATGTGCCAAGTACGTGACCAAATCGTCCTTGCGATGCGACTCGTCACGCAGAGCTTGCTGCACCTTGCGCTCACGGTCACGTACGCGGTTAAGGGCGCCCTCGACCTCCAAGAAGTCGCCGTCGATGTTATCCCAGGTGTCAGGGTGATCGATCAGGCGATCTTGAATACGAGCGGCCAGCACACAATCGGCATGCTGCTCGCCCTGCTCGTAGCCCTGGTAGTACAGGGCGCGGCCACACAAGAACAGCACGCACGCGGCAAGCGCCAGCACAAAGCCAAGCATGTTGAATACAAAGCCGGCATCGAACAGCACCGGCCCTTCGATGCCGCCGAGCGCCATGGCGCCAATCGCCAACGTCATGGCCCACGCGGCGCCGCCAATCACCACGCAGCGGCACACGATCTCAAATCGATCGATCAGCAAAAAGCCGACAAGCAGCACCGCCAAGATTCCGACGATGTTGTCGATGCCAATCAGCAGCAGGCTCAGCAAAAAGAGCAGCACCGTTGCAAGCGCGCGGTTGTCGACGACCGACCTCACGTATTCAAAGAGCCGATCGGGCACCTCGAACGCTTGCCTATCGTCTTTTGTCATATCAAGATCCTCACAAGCGAAAAGCGTTATTCGATGATGTAGCCGACGCCCCAGACGTTTTTGATAAAGCGTGGCTTTTGTGCGTCGTCGCCGATCTTTTCGCGCAAGTGGCGAATGTGCACCATCACCGTATTGTTGGAGCCAGGCATAAAGTCCTCGTTCCACACCGCGCGGAACAGGTCCTCCATGGCCACCACGCTGCCGCGATGCTCGACCAGATACAGCAAGATTGAATACTCGGTGGGTGTGAGGCGTACCGGCGCACCGTCCACCGTCACGGAACGAGCGTCGCGGTTGATCTCCAAGCCGTCGAGCTGAATGGTCGGCGACTCGGCCGCCTGTGCACGGCTACCGTAGCTGGTGTAGCGGCGAAGCTGAGCGTGCACGCGCGCGATGAGCTCCAGCGGACGGAACGGCTTAACCACGTAATCGTCCGCGCCAAGCGAAAGGCCCCCGATCTTGTCTTGCTGGGCATCGCGCGCCGTCAGCATGATCACGGGATAGGTATGGCTGGAACGGATCGTACGCAGCAGCTCAAACCCATCGATATCGGGCAGCATGACATCCAGCAGCGCCAGATCGAACTCCTGCTCCAAGATTGCCTTGGCAGCATCGGCCCCGCTATAGGCAATCTGGACATCAAAGCCCTCTTTTGTAAGGTAGATACCAACCAAGTCGGCGATGGCCTTTTCGTCATCAACTACCAAAATGTGCTCGTTCATGCGTGCTCCTCTCGCGCTCCATTATGCCCGAGGCGACGCACGCCACACACAACAAGCGTGGGTGATTAAGTCGACCTTAAGCACCCTTGTGCCCGTTCGGGCGCGGATGTGGGGCACACACGCACGCGATGATCGCCGACGCCGGCAAACGATATACTCTAGTTCCAGAAGAGACCATCCCGTCGAAAGCGAAATCTGTGAAGTCCCTCACCTCTTTTGCAAAGCGCTCAGCCCAGCTTGCCGCCGGCTTTGTCTGCGCTATCGCTCTTGCCGCTGGCGCGCCCACCGTCGCCGGCGCCCAAGTGCTCACGACCGACAATGTTTGCGGCAAAACCGCCGATGCGCGCGGCATCACGGCCGAAAACCTGCCCGATATCGATGCGACCAATGCCCTCGTCATGGGCAAAGACGGCACCGTCTACTATGGGCGCGGCGCCGATGAGCAGGTCAAAATCGCCTCGATCACCAAGGTCATGACCGCAATCCTAACCGTCGAGAATTGCAAGATGGACGAGAAGGTCACGGTGAGCAACGCCGCAGCCACCGTGGGCAATTCGACCGCCGGCTTGCTCGAAGGCGACAAGCTTACCGTGGAGCAGGCGCTGCGCGGCCTGATGATTCCCTCGGGCAACGACGCCGCCATCGTGCTCGCCGAATATGTGGGCAAGAAGATCGACCCTAAGACCAAAGACGCCGAGGCCACATTTGTGAAGGCCATGAACGAGCGCGCTAAGAAGCTCGGCTGTACCGGTACGCTTTTTGAAAACCCGCATGGTCTGGACTTTGATGAGTGGGCTGGCGATATGCACTCAACCGCACATGACGTAGCGCTGATGATGCAGGAGGCCATAAAAAACGACACGATCCGCGAGGTCGTAGCGAGCGAGGACTCCTGGATCGCGGTCACGGGCGCCGACGGCACCGACCATTCGCATTCCATGGACACGCATAACTATTTGCTGGGCCAAGATGGCAACATCGGCGGCAAGACCGGCACCACCGACGACGCGGGCTATTGCTTTACGAGCGCCTACAACCGCGACGGCGACGAGATCTACACCGTCGTTTTGAACTCCACCACCACCGACCAGCGCTTTACCGATACCGCAACCCTTGCCAATTGGTACTACGGTCACAAGGCGGCGGTCGCAATCGCCAACACGCAGGAAAAGACTGCCAACGGCAACCCGCTTATGGCGCGCATTAGTCAAACCGACTGGACGGATAAGACGATCGACGCCACGCTCGCCGATCCTACGGCGCAAGCGACCGTGTTTTCCCTTGCCGGCGAGGTGACCGAAAAGGTTAGCTACGACGATCTTTCGGGCACGGTGCATGTGGGCGACAAGGTGGGCAGCGTTACGCTCAAGCAGGACGGCACCAAGGTCGCCGTCATGGACCTGGTCGCCGACGAGGAAGGCGCAGGGCCCAATCCCATCGAGTGGCTGCTCGTGAAGCTCGACCGCCTGGGCCGCCGCATCGACAACCGCCCACTTGCGGCAGAGAGCGAGACCGTCGCCAAGGCTCCTGAGATGTAGGGCTGGGGGAACATTACATTTGAGATTGGAGAGGCGTCCAACGGGGCGCCTCTTTTTGAATACCTCTTAAACGGGATGCGTCAGAATCACCAAAGCGACATTGCTAGCCGTTTACCTTCGCTGTGTCTTTTCGGACCTTGAAAACGGGTCCACCGGGCATGCTAGTAGATCCTTTCGACCTCCTTGGTCAAGGCCCTGAAAAGATCCCCAGCTGAGGGGTCTGCCCCAGAGCACAGCGATTGCCAGGCACCCGTTTCTCCGATGGTGCCCGCACTCGTCATAACAAGATCGTCGCTCCGCCTGCGAATGGAGACACTAACGGAGCGGCCATTATGGAACCCATGGATATCGACTTTATTTATGCGCCCATCAGCTAGATAACTAATCATGACATTGATGCTGTCACCATACTCCGGCAATTCGAAGCCGTGGGAATCCATCAATAGCTTCACGTCCTGATGGTAAATGCGGGCCTCGACGACATTCTTGGGCATTTTCCCCGTCTTTGTTGGAGAGCAAAAGCTGATGCTTGGCTCCTCTTCGCTCATGCCTCGGTTAAACCTAAGCATGCACGGGCATACCGACTCAATGGTTCGCAAGGCGTCCGCCGCGACCTTTTCCTCGGTAAACATCTCCACGTCGATGCCGTTTTCTTCCATATAGGCACGGTTTTTACGTTGAAGCTCTAGCCGAGCCGCAGCCTCCCCATCTCCACGCTGTCCCCAATTTCCGGAGTCGGCGACATTTCGATCGAATGTAGAATCAACGGAACATGGCGCTTGCTGTTGAGTCGGATCACTGTCGCCGAGACGCCTTAGCTCGGAGCGTCTCATCAGTAGTGTCACAATATCAAACAGCCAACCAAATCCAAAAAGGCCAAAGGTAAAGAGATATAGAAAGAAGCTACCCCACATCCGTGCATACGCCCTATGAGCGCCCGACCACCCAAGAAGGAAGCATAGCAAAAGCGTCTTGTTTGCCCTGTCAACCGACGTAATCTCTCGAGTGAGAGATTTCTGTTCAGGCTTCGCCAAAGGTGTAATTTCATGCGATGAAACAGTAATTGAGGACGTCCTTGACGCCGAGCTCCGAGCGCCTGATTTAGCAACGGCGCGAGCGACATCCCCAACTCCGACGGTCGTTCTGCTGTATACGGCATTTTAAGCAGCCTTCTTCGGATTTTTGATCCACCCCATGCCCTTCTTACCATAGCCGGGGATTATCGCCCGCTTTACCGCGCGCTTCGCTCTGCCGGTCGTTCTTGCCTTGAGTGATGTCTTTAGATTCGGCTTACGCAGCCCGACCTTTACCATATTTCTACTCCATCCCCTCGGAACCCCACACCGGGGTGCACGAGCACGCCTGGGTCTCCCCGTTTTCAAGCGCCCCGTGTTTGCCTAATGTTCACGCCCTTTCGGACTCTAATCCCCAGCTGACATTCTTGATAATAAAAAAGGGCCCCAAATGGGACCCTTCTTCAAAGTCATACTGGCGGAGAGCTGGGGATTCGAACCCCAGATGCCCTTTTGGGGCATACTCGCTTAGCAGGCGAGCACCTTCGGCCTCTCGGTCAGCTCTCCGTAACAGCCGTTCTATAGTAACCAAACAGCCGAAGTTGGGCAAGGGGAATTTTGAGGCGTTTCCTCTTTTACCTCTCTTTTACCAGTAAACGTCTCAGTCAATCATCTCAACCTGTAACATCTGCAGGCCGTAATCCCCTCCAGATGTTACAGGTTGAGACAAAGATACAAGGACGGCCCCAGCGACAGCGCGGACAGCCCATTCTTTATTAGTCCTCTCGAACGGTCTCCAACAGATAATCGCGCATGTACGGAATTGCAAACGAAACGCAGCCATAGCCCGCGGGCTCAATCAACCCCGCATCGATCAGGCGCTTGCGATATGACCCAACTTTGTTCGCCGACAAACCCATCTTCTTGGCGATATCGCCGTTGGCGATATCGACGCCCTCGCATTGAGCCATCGCCGCGAGATACTGAAACTGCCGTTCCGACACCCTGCGCAGCGCTGGGGCAATCACCATAGCATTAAAGCTATCAAGAGCCGCCTGGATACCCTTACGAGCCGCCTCTTCGCTCACGCTCTCCGCCCCACTGCGCGCAGCAACCTGCCAAGCGTAATATCCGACCAGCTGGACCATAAAGGGATAGCCTGCCGAAGCTTTTGTTAATAGCTCAGCGGCACCTTTGTCGAGCTCCTTGCCCGCTCGTCTCATCGTATCCTCAAACGATCCGCCAACTTCAAAATCGGAAAGCCGAGTAAGTTCAACATGTTTGGCTCGCTGAAGGAACGTCAACGTATCATCCACCACCACGCCATCTACCGATGTCGGCAGTCCGGCGAAAGCGAAAGCGACATTCGCTCCTTGGCGGATCAAGAGCTGCATCTCATTGCCTAGCTCGCGCATTTCCTCAGTTGAGGCATCCTGGATCTCGTCGAGCGTAATGAGCAGACCACCGCGCTTCGCAGCATCGTACATCGCCTCGCCCAGATGAGAGGCCGACTTCGACATCTCCATGGAGCCAAGGCTGACCCCTAAAATCGATGGGGAAATCGAGATTGATTCAAGACGAACGTTTCGCTGCAGAGCCTCGAGGATTCTATTGCAAAAACCAGCATTGGAGGCAACGTCAACGACCTCGAATCCTTTTTTGCGTGCAAGGTCACCCAATGCATTAAGGAGCACCGTTTTACCTGTGCCTCGGACGCCCGAGATGCGCATGAGTCGATCGGGGGCACCAGGACCATTCTCAAGAGCCTCGGCAAAGTCATCCAAAACAGTGTCCCGTCCGATAAGCTCAGGCGGATTCATGCCCGCCGTTGGCTTAAAGGGGTTAGCAGCTTTCGTCATTCTGCCCTCCTCTGCTAGTTTTAACAACTTTAACAAAGTTTAGCAACTTTAGCAGAGTTTAACAGTTTTAGCAGGCTCGGCGGCTTTATGCCTTACCGATCCTGCCGGGTCCTCCCGCCCGCGCCGATACAAATAGCGCGGTGCGGCCCCTCTATATCGCCCCTACCCCAGCGAGCGGTTGAGGGAACCGAGCTCGTCGTTGCCCATGGTGCGCCACATTTGGAAGATGCAACCGCGTGCCAGGAAAAAGAAGCCGTTGTCGACCAGTTGAACAGCGACATCTGCCAGCTGATTCGTCACGGCGGACACTGGCGGCAGCTCGAGTCCGGCCTTGCGGATGGTCTCGACCGCTTCCTCGAACGTCGGAGGCTCGCTGACGCCCATCTCGTTCATAAGGCCCTGCATTTCTTCCAGCGCGCTGCTGCCCGACTCCTCGCCGCGCGGCACTAGACGGTAACAAGCCAGCGCCAGGTCGAGCTGATCGCAATTCCAATAGGCAAACGCCAAGCGGTAGAACAGGTAGCCAATTGCAGAACGATCGCTGGCAATACGTAGGCCGTGGCGCGCCACCTCGATAATCTCGTCAAAGCGCTCCAGACGCGCAAGCACGTTGATGAGCGCAAAGTGCGATTGCATGGACGAGCGCGCCAGATCGTAAAGATGGCGCACCTCGGGCAGTGCTCGTTCAAAGTCCTCTTGCTCGGCGTAAAAGCTGCAGATCTCGTGCTGGGCAAAGTACAGCGCATCGGGCGCACGAAGGATCCGCACCGAGCGGTCTTCTTCCAACACCGGTAGCACCATGCGCACCAGCTGGTTATCGCAAAACTGCGTTTGAACCGGACCTGTCGCCAAAAGCTCGGCGACGGCGCACTTAGCCTCCAACTCCTCGACAAGACGGGAAAAGCCTTCAAAAGCACCTGTACGGTCGACTTTTACCTGCTCGCGCAATTCAACAACACGGGCCACGTATGGGTCGTCGTCCTCTTCCATGACCTCCAACTCGTCAGCCGTATCGGCAAGTAGCAGATCGCGCAGCGCCGGCGGCAGCGCGCGATGGTCATCACGCGGACGAGCATGAACCTCCGCAGGCTCAATCGTCTCCGGAGCGGTTGACTCATACGCCTCAAGCACACACTTGCACGGCATATCGTCCATGTCCATGCTCTCAAGATCCTTGGCGACAGACGTGCAGTCGGTCAGATAGGCAGCGCGGCCAAAGGAATACGTCGCAATCACTCGCTCGCCCTGCTCACCGTCAGGGGCTGCAATTTGCACGTAGCAGCGCGTAATGCAGGCACCCGCGGCAAAACAAGCAGCCGCGAGTGTGAGCGCCACGCGCGCGTCGTGCTCGGCCGCCCACATCGCGCGCACGTCCTCGTCCAGCTCGCGCCAAGCGTCGGCCTGGGCGTCGTATTCGCGCTGCGGCATGCCGTCGACAATAGAGCGGCCAAATCGGACCAGCATGATGCCCTCGGCGGCGTTGGCGCGATAGGTGTAGTCGAGCCGCGTAACAACATTGAGAGCCTCGACAATCCGCGCAAAACGAGTACGAACGTCCCACTCGCCGCCCGGCTGGCACGCGACCGTTCCCGGCTTGGCCCACGGGTTGTCATTCGACAGCGTTTCGAGCAAGCGAGGAACGTCGTCTGTCGTCTTGCTGATATGCCATAGGTCAAAGAGCGAGCAGCCCTCAAAGCTTGGCGACGAGGCAACGGGGCCCAACCCTGCCCCAATACGCTCAAGGATGCCCGATAGGCGGTTCAGGCGGCACTCGATGGCAAGCAGGGCATCGATCTCGTCCTGGTCCAGCAGGCTACGGTCAAAATTGAGATAGAAGAGTCTCGAGCGATCGATGCGCGCCAGGCTCATTTCAGTTTTGGCCGCGATGGTGCGCAGGCGAGGCAGATCAACTTCGCCCATCAAAGCGGCGGCATAGCGCTCAATGCCACTTGGATTATCTGTATGGTCAATGCGGTAGAGCAATGTTTCGATTGCATCGGGCAGCGGTGTGGAATCAAAACCCAGCAGCACCTCAACCGGCTCAGAGAGTTTTACAAGTTTGATCTTGTCGACGGCATTTTTCATGCCCTCGTCGAGGCCGTCACCGTCTACCGTGCCTGAGACAGCGTTTTCAGAATCGGCGAATATCACGTAACGCAAGAACATCGAGGCCATGAACTCGCCGTAGCGAAGGCTGCGCGTCGAATTCCACGTCTCGCAATCGGATTGTTCGCGCATGGGGCCTTCGGGAGAGCCGATGACTCGCGCCCGGGAGTGCATCGTCCCATCGGTACCCCTGACCGCAATCTCACCGACGCTGGAATCGGACTCGTCAAGAATCAGCTGCATGTCGGGATCGTCGGGCAGCGGAGCCTCGCTGACGGGGCGGTCCACCTTGTACACCTCACCCGAAACGCTTACGTAGCCCAAAAGCGACACATGACTTTTGCCAACGAATTCGACGACATAACAAGATTCATGCTGATCCTCGCCAAAGAGTTTCCAGACCACGCCATATGAGCGTCCCGCAGGCTGCTCGGGCATCGCCGGAAAGCGCTTCTTGGGATCGAGAAACCTGAGCTTGTATGTCGGACGCTCTGCCACGAAATATCACCCTGATCGGTCGCTTGAAGAAGGAGTGGTCGCGAATAAGTCGCGACATCTACTCGGAATCTTACACGAGTCGATAAGAAATCGTCCGCTTCACGCCCGCGCCTCGACCGAGGTTCGAATCCATGCAGCGGTGGCATAAAAGAAAAGCCCCCGTTGCCGGAGG